>Ga0302253_1000099_pt1 | contig 93723 bp, 74 predicted proteins | sample AAG_RA_Trp_MG_FD_193537 | JGI IMG/M metagenome (GOLD analysis project Ga0302253, IMG submission 193537) | Enriched activated sludge microbial communities from anaerobic digester in WTTP, New Holstein, Wisconsin, United States - AAG_RA_Trp | ecosystem: Engineered > Bioreactor > Anaerobic >... | reverse complement strand
CGTCCGAGCATATTTCGCACTCGTTTGCCGTCGATTTTATCATCGGTGGTCTGATGATAGAAATATCCGTTTACACCCGCCTCAAACCATTTTGTGAAATTATAGCCGACAGCGTAATCGAAATGAATATATTTCGAATACCATGCTATAAGCAAATGGCATACAATTATGTCTCCCAAACCTAATAAAATATAGAATATGATTGCTAAATAATTAAAAAAGTAATACAATTTTAGGCTAAAACTTTAAAAAGGCGGTTTGAATTATGGCGTTACGTGAAGATTTGGAAAGATTGGGAAACTTTTTGTTCCGTTGGAGAAGTTATATCCCTCTTGTTATGATTATTCCTTTTATCCTGGCTATGAAGGAATTTCAGTATCCTGACGATAACCATATTTTCGATATGGTATGGGAACTTTGCTGTTTTTTTATTTCGCTTTTGGGGTTGGCGGTGCGAATTAAAGTTGTCGCCCATACTCCCAAAGGAACGTCGGGCAGAAACACTAAAGAACAGGTCGCGGATTATTTAAATACCACAGGAATGTATTCCATATGGCGTCATCCTCTTTATATGGGAAATTTTCTGATATGGCTGGGTATAGTTATGTCTATCAGGGTTCCATGGTTTATTTTAATCTCGATACTATTTTTCTGGGCATACTATTTGAGAATCATTTTTGCCGAGGAAGAATTTCTCAGAAAAAAATATGGCGACAGTTTTCTTAACTGGGCAAACAAAACCCCTATTTTTATACCGAAACTCCGCAACTGGACAAAACCGGCTTTGCCGTTCTCGATAAAAACAGCCATAAAAGGGGAATATTCATCATTATTCGCTATAATTGCTTCGTTTATGTTAATCGAGTTAATCGGTGATTTTATTGTTAACAAAAAACTGGTAATCGACCATTTATGGGGCTTCATTTTTACCTTTGGGCTCATACTGTACCTGATTATAAGGTATATAAGAAAAAATACGGGCCTTCTTAAAAACAGATAAAACAATCAGGCCGTTATCAATATTTGTTGACGCGAATCAGTGTTAGTTTTCAGAAAAATTCTTTTACCATAAATGGCGGCGTTCGCCATTGATTTAAGTTAAATAATCGCTAAAAATTATAATTTAGTTTATAAATCTGCGCGCCTTCAATCCGAATAAGCTAATCAGAAACATAATAACGCTCATCGGTTCGGGAACAGTGTTTTGCCCGAAACTAAGGCCGCTTGCCAACCTGAATCCGATATTAAAGTTTACATTGGTGTCCCCATATTCGATTCTTCTTGAAGAAGCCGGAAGGCTATCAATATTGCTCGCCCACGATCCGCCGCGTATTATGGATAAAGTACCGTTTCCGGATTCTGTCCATTCCCATTCGTTACCGTTTTGATCATATGTGCCGTACGGGCTTTAAGAACCGCTATAAGCTCCCACATTTGTGCAGTAATAAGGTTCCCTTACGGCATGAACAACATTATAGAAGTTAGCCGAATTGCCCGTATCGTTTGATGGCGGATTGTTATTCGGCGGGGTATTGCTTGCGGTAGCATAATCATAATATGTTCCTGACGGCGAATAATACGCTGCCTTATACCATTCGTCTTCATTAGGCAACCAGACTAATGCGCCTGATTTTCGCACCACATTATCTCCAAGACTAATATCATATGCGCCATTCTCTGTTGTGCTTGCTGTCTGCAAACCGGTAGGCTGGACGTTTTGAACCCAGTTGGCGAACCTCAAGGCGTTATACAAGCTGACATACACGATCGGTTTATCTCCCCAGTTAGTATCTCCGTACTTTAAACCATAACTATAATTACCGGATTCACCGCATTTGGTTATATTTACCTGCGTTGCAATTGATTGATAATTATTTCCAAAGAATCCCCATAATATATTATTTAGCCCCAGAAACGAATAAAATTAACAATAATATCCTGATGTATAATATTATATCTGTATAAGAAATATATTACAAAAATTAAATAAAATTAATATAAAATGTATAAAATAAATTAAGGTATTAAGATTGTATCCGATAAAAAATTTATACAAAAAGAAAAATATGAATAAATAAGATGTAAAGATAGAGATTACATTAAATGAGTTAATTAATAATGTCGCATTAAGAAAAGACAAATACGCGAAGACAAATAATTCATTGATTACAAAATTTAACTATCGGGATTTAAACCAAAAAGGAGATCAATCATGTTTAACAAAAAAGGATTAGCAGCAAAATTAGGGTTTGGGTTTGGCAGTGTTGTATTCATATCGGTGGTGTTAGGAGGGATTGCAGTTTTCAATATGAAAAATGTTCAGCAGATAACATCCATTCTGGTAAAAGAAAATATACCTGAGTTAGCTATAGCTAATAATATTGAGCGTACTACACTGGAAACAATGTTCAATATTCGTGGATATGCGTTTACAGATGATAAGGAATTTTTAGAGTTGAGTAGAAAAAATTTTAGTGATCTGGAAAAATATTTGCGGGAAGCTAAAGATCATGGAAGTTCATCTGTCCGGTTGGCGAAACTTAAGGAATCTGCGGAAAATGCTGAAAAATCGGTATTTGAATACGAGCAGTTGTTAACTGAAACTGAAAAAATAACTAATGATCTTGCGAGCCTGCGTTCTGAGGGCGAAGCCGCGTCGAAAAAGTTTATGGAATCGTGTTACCAGTACCTGAACGGGCAGACAGACGAATTGAAAAAAGAAGTTTCCGAGAATATTGATTTGCCAAGATTGGAAGAGCGAATCGAAAAAATTACAAAAATCAACGATATAATCGATCTTTTAAACCTGATTATAGCGAATTCATGGAAATCTCAATTCAATCGTGACCTGAAATCGTTCACGGAAACAAAAAACATGCTGGCTAAGATTAACCAGCAACTCGATGAGATAAAGGCTGTAACCCGCCAGGAAAAATTCATAAAAATGATTGAAGAATGCCGCAACTCCGGCAATATCTATAGCAATAGCGTGGATAAAATTATAGCGGGATGGCAGGAAAGAGACGAATTAGCTAAAAAACGTCTTGTTTGCGGCAACAATGTTCTGGCGTTGTCAAAATCGACCGCCGAACTTGGAATGAACAATATGAAAGAACGATCGAATTATGCCGCCGATTCATTATCGGCTTCCTCATTAATTCTGATTATCGGCCTTATTATAGGCACGATTGTCGCCATATCGCTTGCCATTATAATAACCAGAGCTATAACCGGGCCTATAAACAAAGTGATATCATGCCTTACCGAAGGATCAGAGCAGACAGCCTCAGCGGCCGGACAGGTATCCACGGCCAGTCAGCAACTATCGCAGGGAGCGACAGAACAGGCGGCTTCACTTGAAGAAACATCAAGTTCGCTTGACGAAATGAATTCCATGACAAAACAAAACGCCGATAACGCCACAAAAGCTAACCAGATTGCCCAGGAAGCAAGGCAGGCCGCCGAACAGGGCAACAGCGCCATGAACGATATGCAAAAAGCAATGGATGAAATCAACCGCTCGTCGGATGAAATCGCCAAAATCATAAAAACCATAGAAGAAATCGCTTTCCAGACAAACCTGTTGGCGCTAAACGCGGCTGTAGAAGCGGCAAGAGCAGGCGAACACGGCAAAGGGTTCGCGGTAGTAGCCGAAGAAGTAAGAAACCTCGCCAAAAGATCGGCCGACGCGGCAAGAAATACGGCGGAACTTATCGAAAACAGCATCAATAAAGCAAAAACCGGAGCTGATATAGCCAACAAAGCAGGAGAATCGCTCCAGTGGATCATGGATAACTCCAGAAAAGTAGCCGATGTTATATCGGAAATCGCCGCCGCAAGCAAAGAACAGGCCGAAGGCATAGGACAGGTCACCAACGCTGTCAGCCAGATGGATCAGGTAACACAACAAAACGCTTCAGCCGCGGAAGAATGCGCGTCTTCGGCGGAAGAATTATCGTCTCAGGCGGAAACACTGAAAGGAACTATAAACGAACTGCTTGCTATCGTTGAAGGTATTGCCAAATCAACAAACGGAATGAATACGTCTGTCCAGAACATATCCATCGCTAAAAAGATTAAACCGTCTTTGAAAAAAACATTAGCGGTTGCGCGAACATCGAGTAAATCTGCCGAATTTGAAAAACCATCTCAAGCGAAAAAACCTGAAGATATAATTCCTTTTGATGACAATGAGTTTAAAGAATTCTAACAACCATCTCATTTATATAGGTTAAAAAAACTTATTTTCAATATAGGAGATAAAAAGATGACCAGCGAAACCATAAAACAGAATCACGGGCAAACAAACCTTGCTCAGGAAGGCAAATACCTCACGTTTGCTCTTGGTAATGAAGAATATGGCCTTGAAATACTTAAAGTCAGGGAAATAATCGGGCTCATGGATATCACAGCCGTACCTCAGGTACCCAATTATATCAAAGGGGTTATAAACTTGCGCGGCAAAGTTATCCCGGTAACAGACCTCAGACTTAAATTCGGAATGAATGCCATCGACTATACAAAAGAAACATGCGTTATCGTTTTAAATGTAGGCGATATCCTTATCGGAATAATCGTGGACAGAGTTTGCGAAGTGCTTGATGTAATGCAGAAAGATATTGAGCCACCTCCAAGTTTCGGTACTAAAGTGCATACCGATTTTATAATCGGTATCGGCAAAGTAGGAGAAAGAGTGAAAATATTGCTCGATATAAATAAAGTTCTGACTGAAGACGTTTTGTTCCAGATCGGTACGGATAAGTAATCTTCGGTGCCGCGGGAAAATCACGTTTTTCCCGCGGCACATTCATATTTTTCAGATAGCAAACTCAGTTCAGGCTGATTATACCGTGGATGTACCGGAAAAATTTATTATTGGCTGATTAATACTTATTACGAATTGCCGGATATGATTAATTAGCTGATTTAATATACTTATATGTAATTTATTATATATTTATAGGAACCGCTGTTTATGGGAAAATCTCAGAATATTGATAATTTAAGAAAACGGATCGAAAAAATATCTTCCGAGCTTGTAATGCTTGATCCCAATGTGCAGGATAGTCTGAAAGAATTCCTGAATAACCTGCAATCTTTTTGCCTTGCCGAGCAAAAAGGTAAATTGAATATGCTAAACAATATTTATAACCTTATAGTTTCGCATATTGAGGAATGTAGGGAGAACAAAAATTCCGATAAGACAAAAAACATATATGAAATATTGTCGTTCGGTATATCCGTGCTCAAAAAGTATCTGGATTACGAAAACTCGCATTTCAAAGAACTGTGGAATATTGAGGCAATAGAAGGGTTGTTCCGGGGTATTGCCGGCAGTCCCGGACAAAAAAACTATCCGCAATACGACAACGAACAGTTAAAAGACATCAAATGTTTTATCAGCGAGGCGCTAAACGCCATAACCGAAATAGAAAAGATCGTGCTTGAATTGGATTCAAATCAGGGTTCTGAAAATAAAACTGCGATATATTATCTATTCAAGTTTTTCCATAACATAAAAAGCGAATCAAAGTTTATTGGAATAAATAACCTGAGCCAGCTGGCACATGATACGGTAAAAATTCTTGACGGTGTCAGAAAAGGATCAGTAACGCTAAATGAAGAAATAAAGGATATCCTTCGCAGTGTGGTTGATATCACAAAAGAATTATTCGCGCGGATATCTATCGACCCGCAAAACGGGCTTGATTTAAGCACAAATGAAATAAGCATCAGAATCCAAACCATTTGCGATATAAACGCCAAAACGGGAAATAATGTAGCTGAAGATAAACCGGTAAAAGAATTCGCGCCATGTATTCCGGTTCTTGATATGGAAGAGTATGGTGAGTTGTTATACGAATTTATATCTGAATCCAAAGATCACCTCTCAAACGCGGAAAATGTGTTGCTTGGATTCAATTCATCAACAAAAAATAGTGAGGATATAAATAAAATATTCCGCGCGTTTCATACGATAAAAGGAAACGCAGGGTTTCTTAATTTGTTTGATATGAACCGATTAACTCATGAAACCGAAACAATGATGGAATATGTCCGCAAAGGTACATTATCTTTAGAGAAAAATATTGTTGACGCCGTTCTTGAAGCTATAGATTCAACAAGGAAACTTCTGGATTTGCTTCATGAACAGGTATCTAACAAAGGCGAATTAAAAAGCGGTTATTATGATGTATCCGAAACAATAAACTCAATTCACAAAATATTGAACGAATCGTTACCAAACCAGGCACAAAAAACCGAACACAAAAAATCGGGCGAAATCCTGATAGAAACAAACTCTGTTAACCGTACCGAATCGGGCAATGCCGCTGAAGTGCGGGAAATCAGCAAAATACCTGAGATACAGCCACCTGCCGTTGCCGAGGAAACCATAAAGATAGCCATTGATAAACTCGATTCACTTATCAATATGGTCGGCGAACTTGTTATAACAGGCGCGCAGGTTCTTGAAAACGAGACCATCACAACCAGTACCGACAACAGGCTGGTAAACGATGTCAGGGAACTGACAAGAATAATCCGCTACATTCAGGATATTTCGATAAATATGCGACTTGTTCCTATCCGTGCGTTGTTTCAGAAAATGCAGCGTCTGGTGAGAGACGTATCAAGCAAAGTAGATAAAGATATTGAAATAAAATTATACGGGGAAGATACAGAAATCGATAAAAACATTATCGACAGCCTTGGCGACCCGTTAATGCATCTTCTGCGAAACGCTGTCGATCACGGTATTGAAGCAAAAGAAAAACGGGTATCCGCCGGTAAAAACCCTAAAGGGCTGATCGAGCTGAAAGCGTTTCATGAAAGCGGAAATATCATTATCGAAATCAGAGATGACGGAGGCGGTCTGAATAAAGAGAAAATTATTGAATCCGCTATTAAAAAAGGGCTTATCAACAACTCCGATGGACTTAACGATAACAGAATACATAACCTGATTTTCGAACCCGGTTTTTCCACAGCCGATAAAGTTACCGATATATCCGGCCGGGGGGTGGGTATGGATGTAGTCAGGAAAAATATCGAGAAATTGAGGGGAAAAATCGAAATTGAGTCCGCAAAAAGCAAAGGAACAACATTCACAATCAAACTCCCTTTAACTCTGGCGATAATCGATGGAATTACCTTGAGAGCCGGGTCTGAAAGATATATCGCGCCGATTTTCTCTGTGGTTGAATTTATTAAACCGGATTCGAAAAATGTCTCATCCGTTCACGGCAAAGGCGAATTGATTACCGTGCACGGCGACCTTTATCAAATAATCCGATTAAGCGAATTATTCCAACAGCAATCATCAAAAACAAATATCGAGGATATGATCGGGTGCATTCTGGACTCGGATTACGGCAGGTGCTGTTTGGTTGTGGATGAATTAATAGGTCAACAGCAAGTGGTTATAAAAAGTTTAGGGGAAAATTTCAAAAATGTAAAAGGTATCGCCGGAGGCACAATACTTGGCGATGGAAAAGTCGGGTTGATTCTCGATATCAACGCGATAGTCGCAATGTCAAAAAAGGTTAGCAAAACATTAGTTATTTAATATAACCGGCATGAAAGAGATCTGCAATGTCAAGCAAAACAAATTTTCTGATCAATTACTTGAATGAACTGGAAGATTGCCTGAAAGAAATAAACGAAAAAATTATTATTCTTGAGAGCAAAAACGATAATATCGAGGTTATCGAATCTATATTCCGCACACTCCACACAATAAAAGGCAATTCGGCTCTATTTAACTTGAACCGGCTGAAATCAGTTGCACATTATCTGGAGGAATTGCTCGAACTCGCCTCAACCCGTAAAATACAGGTCGATGAGGATTTTATAAAAATTGTGTGGGAAGGGGCGAGAATTATCGGGCAAAATATCCACGATATAAAATCAGGTAACCGGATAAATGAACTCAATGAAACCGAAGAAAACCTTACCCGCATAATCAATGATTACATAACTAACAGCAAAAAAGAACGTTTCATAAAAAAAACAAACAGCGCGTTCCGGTATAAATACCAGGATGCCGATATAACCGAGTATATTCTTGAAATTGAGAAATATATTTTAACAGCGGAAAAACAGGCGCCATTATACGAGGAAACGGAAAATTTTATAAACGCGCTGGATAATATCTCGGATCTGTTTCTGTCGCGCAATAACAAAGATCTGTCAGCACACGCGCTAAAAATCAAAGATAACCTGCAGTCTTTTCAGGAAGACGATGGAAACATAACACCGTTTCTGATGAGATTGATACGCGAAACCTACAATTCAATAATCAAAGATATCGTAAAAGTAGATCGATTAGCGGAAAATACCTATCGTGATACTGATTATCCATCGAACCCAAATACGTTTCGCGTTGAAGAAAATAAAATTGACGATATCCTGTCAACAGTTATAGAACTGAACAAAATAGAGACAGGTTTTATCTTCGCCGTTACGCAATTGAGCCAACACAATGTTCCCGATCAAATTGTTTCGGCGCTGCAAAGCAATCTGATTTGTTTCAGGTCGCTGGGCGAAAAACTTACACGGAAAATAATGGACCTGAAATTTTCAACGTTGGATAACCTGTTTGAAAAAACAAAACAACATGTTTTTTCATTAGCGTATTCATGTAAAAAAGAAATACAAATAATCACGTGCGGCAACGATATTCTGGTAGATCGCGCTAACCTCGAATTTCTTGAACAGATTTTAATACATATCGTGAGAAATTGTGTTGATCATGGCATAGAAACCCCGCGCGAAAGAATAAAAAACGGAAAACCGGCGCTCGGAACAATTCACCTTGAAGCAACAGAAACAAAATATGAGTTCACACTTAAGATATCCGATGACGGGCAGGGAATAGATTTTGAAGCGTTAAGAAAAATTGCATTGGAAAAAGGAATACTAACTCAGGATAATCAGGATTCCAGTAATAAAGAAGACCTGATCGGCATTATGTTTATGAAAGGCATCAGCACAAGCAAAAAATTAAGCGATTTGTCCGGCAGGGGTATTGGGTTAAATATTGTTTTACGGAATTTGTCAAAAATGGGCGGATGTTTCGATATCGATTCCCAAAACGGCAAAGGTACAAGTTTTATATTGAGGCTTCCTAAAAAATTCAGTAGCGGGAATTCATTATGAACAAATATCTTGAAAGATAAGAGTATGGAAACAAAAAAAGTATATTTATTGCCCGGTGAGTTATATGTCTCAAAAGAACCCGCTGAAATAGCGACGTTGCTCGGATCATGCGTATCGATATGCCTGTATAATAAAATGTATCGGTTCGGCGGAATGAACCATTTTATGTTATCGAGAACACTAAACGGTGAACCTCCTTCGGGAAAACACGGCGATTACTCATCAAGCATACTAATAGACATGATGCTATCATACGACAGCAATATCCGCAATATTACCGCTTCGGTTATAGGAGGGGGTAATGTTAACGGACATTTATCCATGGGCACAAGTATTGGCGCGAACAATATCGTAACCGCTTTCAAGATTCTTGAGCATTATAAAATACCGGTTATCAACAAGAATATTGGCGGTGATTTCGGCAGGAAACTGTATTTTAAAAACTGGACTAATGAAATTGAAGTCAGAAAAATCGAGAAATCCAACCAATCGAAAATAATCGAGGCGAAAAAACAGAGTTTTAACGATCGAAAAATCAAAGTCCTGATTGTCGACGATTCTCCAACTATCAGGGATATAATAAGAAAAGCGATTAGCGCAGACGCGCAAATCGAGGTTGTCGGCGGAGCGTCCAATCCATATGAAGCGCGCGAAATGCTTCTGGAATTCGACCCTGATGTGATCTGCCTCGATATAATCATGCCGAAAATGGATGGCATAACGTTTCTGAAAAAAATTATCCAGTACGCACCCAAACCGGTGATAATCATAAGTACCGTTGCGCAAAAAGATAGTAAATTACGCGAACAGGCGAGAAAAATCGGCGCGGTAGAAATTATTGATAAAGAAGAACTTCAACTCTACAATGGCCTGGATGTGGTAAAGTCTGTACTTGTATCGAAAATCAAATCCTGTGCCGGAGTATGGTTGAGAAAAAAAACAAAAGAAGAACTCGATTTAATATAAGGTAAAACAAAAAGTTATGGACCTGATTTCAAACTATACAATCTCATTAACGGATAAAGAATACAATCTGCTGGCTAAATTCATATACGACAGAAGCGGAATCAATCTCGGCGACAACAAAAAAGAACTCGTGAAAGCAAGGTTGATGAAACGAATCAAGTTTTTGCGCCTTGAATCGTTTCGCGATTATTATGAATATTTGATGGCGGATTCTACCGGAGAAGAGATTGTGAAAATGCTTGACGCCATTTCCACTAACGTTACTTCTTTTTTCAGGGAAAAACAACATTTTAAATATTTATACAGTTCCGCTCTCGCGGAAATTACAAGCACAAAACTCTCTCAGAAATCCAATCGGATACGTATATGGTCGTCCGCGTGCTCTTCAGGGGAAGAACCGTACACTATAGCTATGATAATTCACGAGTTTTTTCAATCTTTGGCCGGATGGGATATGAAACTTCTTGCTACGGATATATCCACAGCAGCGTTATCATTGGCAAAAGAAGGAGTATACGATCGCGAAAAAACCAGAATCATACCGCTTACATATCTTGAAAAATATTTTACAAAAGTGTTTAAAGATTCGAGAATAGTCTATGAAGTTTCACAAAAACTGAAAGATTTAATCGCGTTCAGAAGATTAAACCTGATGGACGAATATTTCCCATTCAACGGGAAATTCGACATTATTTTCTGCCGCAATGTCATGATCTATTTCGATAAACAGACTCAGGAAAAACTGGTCAACAAGTTTTACCGATACCTTGAGCCCGGTGGTTACCTGTTTATAGGCCATTCCGAAAGCCTGATAGGAACAAATTTGCATATGAAACCCGTTGCTCCGGCTATATACAGAAAGATTTAAAGTACGTATTATGGATAAAAATAAAATTAAGGTGCTTATAATAGATGATTCTGCCGTGACAAGGAATATTTTGTCGCTCGAACTTGCGAAATACCCTGAAATAGAGGTTGTCGGGACCGCAATAGACCCTTATATCGCCAGAAACAAAATAGTCAAACTGGAACCTGATGTCATTACCCTTGATATCGAAATGCCCAGAATGGACGGGATAACGTTTCTGGAGAAACTCATGCGATATCATCCTATGCCAGTGATAATTATAGGCTCAATCACCGATTCCGGATACCAAACAGCCCTGAGATTTATCGAACTCGCGACGACAGAAACAGTCAATAAACCGCGATTCATTGATTCATATGAACTTAGCGAACCGATTAGCCTTCTCGCGGATAAAATCAGAACCGTCGTTCAGGAGAAATACAAGTTTTTTTCCAAAAAAAATAGAAAAAATGTAAAACCATTTTACACAACTGATTCTATAGCTAAAACAACAGATAAAATTATCGCCATAGGTTCTTCAACAGGAGGTACGGAAGCATTAAGAAAAATTATTCCGATGTTGCCGCCGGTTTTTCCCGGTGTGCTGATTGCCCAGCATATGCCTGAAAAATTCACGAAATCGTTTGCGGAAAGTCTTGACAAAATAAGTCAATTGGAAGTGCGCGAGGCTCAAAACGGCGATTTGGTTGAACCCGGTTTGGTTCTGATAGCGCGCGGAAATCATCATATGCTCCTTAATAGAAGCGCGGATGAGTATTATGTTGAGGTGAAAGACGGTCCGCTAGTATGTCGCCAGAAACCGTCGGTTGACGTACTTTTCGATTCGACAGCAAAGTGTGCCGGAAAAAACGCTGTGGGAATCATTCTTACAGGCATGGGCAGTGACGGTGCCAGGGGATTGCTTCACATGAAAAAAGCAGGCGCATTTACCATTGCACAAAATGAACAAACATGTGTTGTATACGGGATGCCCAAAGAAGCGGTAAAACTTGACGCCGTTCATAAAGTTCTTCCTCTGGAAGAAATACCCGAAGAAATAATCGAATGGATCAATATGGAGAATAATCTTGCCGGGTAATGGATTCCTGCTTTCGCGCGAATGATGGTATAGATAAAAAGGATGCGAAGCATCCGTAGAAAAAGTTTTTGTTTCTTTTTTCAAAAAGAAAAAGGTTTTTAATTATCCAATCATTAATCAATATATCATTTTGATATATAATTAGTTCTTTATCTGGATCCGCGCTTTCGCGGGAATGACAGAATTACAAAAGCATATTGTATTTCTGAAAAAATATTGTGTCAGGATTATGATAAAGTTTAAAACGCAACGATTTACAGGCAATTCCTTCATTGCTTATGTATTTCGGGTTTATTTCTGCAGAGCCTCAAGCTGTTTTTTCGCTTCGGTATCCTGAGGGTTGGCGGCAACGTATTTTTTCAAAATCGCTATGGCGGACGATCTATCGCCGGTCTGCATATACAACACTGCCAGATTATACATCGCTTCCGGTGAGGAAGGGTTAAGTTCAAGCGAGCGCGTATAGCATTCTTTAGCCTCTTTATAATTTTTCAAATTATAATACGCGTTGCCGAGATTATACCATGAAACGGCATTTGCCGGATTGATTTTCAACGCTTCGTGATAATCTCTTACCGCCGCCTGATAATCCATTCTTTTAATGGCAATATTACCCAGATTCGACCACGCCACATCAAAATTCGGGCTTAGCTCCAGTACCGAAGAATACATCCTGCCCGCTTCATCGAGCAACCCTTTAGCTTCAAGCAAAGTACCGAGATTATTTCTGGCATCAAGATCAAACCGGTTTTTTTCTATTGCCCTGGAATAATACTGGACTGCACCTTCATCGTTATTCTGCGCTAACATGATATCACCTAAAAGACGGTATCCGTCGGACCGGTAACTGTTCATGCGGGTAAGCCGTACCGCGTATTTGTGCGCTTGCTCAAACTCTTTGTTGATAAGGTGGATGCTTGACAAGTTATAACAACCTTCATAATAGTTGGGATTAACCGCCACCGATTCTTCATAATACAATTGGGCGGTTTCCAGATCCCTGTTCTGCTGGCTTATTGTACCCAGATAATTCAGCGCCTTGTAGTTATACGATGAATCGTTGACAAGTTTCTGGGCGAAAACTTCATCCGAAGAAAAATAAGATTTGCCTGCCAGCGAAAACAGCGATATGCTCAATATCAGCGTAACCAGAACCGTAACCAGTTCATGATAATTATGGATTAAAAGAAAACAACCGCGCACAATTATTATCGAAAACCCGAACAGCGGAAGATAAACGTAACGGTTGGCGAAAAAGTTTTCTATCGGGTACAAACCAAGTATCGGTATAAGGGGTAGCAGAGCCAGCAAAAGCCCGAACTTCATTATTTTATCATGCAGGAACGCTTTCCAGAACAAAGATATAAACAAAATGATTATTATCCCCTGAGACGCGAGCATAGTAAGGGTGTTTCTGTTGTTGTAATCGAAAATCAGGTTAACCGGGAGCAGGCATAACCGAAACGCCGTCGCCAGCGCTATAACCGGTCTGTAGTAAACCGGGATGCGCGACACAAAATAAGTGTAGCCGGATATGCTTTCTTCCGGGTTCATCATAAACCAGAACCGAACCGTGAGAAATATAACTCCGACAATCGCTATCATCATATAAATTGCGAATTTCCCAATATAATTCTTTTTTTCCTGCGAACTGAAAATAAGAATATCCGAGAAAAACGCTACCGGCAAAAATATCAGAGCGGTTTCTTTTGAGAATAAAGACAAAATTAAGAATATACCGACCAATAATGAGTAACCGAATCGCGGTTTTACATGAAACTTCAGAAAATACAGAAACGCCAGCAGGAAAAAGAACGTCATCAGAATATCATCGCGAAAGGCGGCTATACCCAAAGTTTCAATATGCAAAGGGTTTACGGCAAAAAAAACCGCACAGACAACCGGGAAAAGCTTCTTCTCGCCAAAAAGCCTGACCAGAATAAGATAAACAAGAACCGCGTTCAGTATATGAAAAATCAGATTCGTGAGATGATTTAATGAGGAATTCTTGACTATAAAAGCGTTATCCAGAATATGGCTGAGAGTTACTACCGGCCTGTATGAAAGTTCGTTGAATATGATAAAGTAATTCTTATCGAACAAATATTTAACGCTTTTTAATGAACCGATATACGGATTGGATTTTATTATACCGTCGTCATCCCATAAAAAAGGGACATTTACCGAAAATTTCCACCATATAAGCAATGATATTGATACAAGAAGCAATATTCTAAACAGATGTTTCATAAAAAACCTCGCATTTTCCAAGTTTTTCTATCATTATAAATTATTGTAATAAATACTAAAATTTATTTCTAAAAAAATTTCTGTTTATAGTAAAACAATACAGTTCTTGTTTGTTAAAATAATAATTGTTTATCGTAACGTAAAAACTTAAAACGACTTTAAAATATTAATTTAGATAAATACGTATTTCGTACCGGTACCAGTATTTATTTATGTCGCTCGGAAATTATATTTTTTGGCGAAACTAACTTTCTTATATTTATTTGATCGAAAAATCTGATAAGGAGTTTTTTATATGATTAAATTATCCGATTACCTAACCGCCGACAATATCGCTATACTTCAGGCGGTTAATAAATGGGAACTTCTGTACAAAATGATCGATCTGATTGAATTCAGCCCTGAAATAAAACTCGATAAAAATATCGTATACCAGAAGATCGTGGAACGCGAAAAAATACTCAGTACAGGTATAGGCAAAGGAATAGCCGTACCGCATGTTCGTATTGAGGAATCGGATAAATTCTATTTGGCGTTCGCGGTACTGAAAAATCCGATTGAATACGAAAGTATCGACAGTAAACCCGTAAGGTTTGTGGTAATGATTATCAGCGCGCCGTTAATGCACAAGGAATACCTGAAAATACTGTCCGCACTTGTTCTGGTATTTAAAAACGAGGAAACCTGCTCAAAAATACTCAATTGTTCTACAGCACAGAATGTTTATGAACTTATTAGAAAACTTTAAACTGTAGTTTTATCTTTTTTTACGGCGGTTAATCCGGCAATTATCATAATACTGGTTACTCCGAGAATAAATACCCCCAGCGATGGGATAAAATGAAACCATTGCGAACCTGATAATTTTTCCATTACTATAACCTGCGCCTGTGTTATCGACGCGACAACACATACTGCTATACATATAACTGTGTATCTGTGAGATATGATATCTTTGTATAACACACAATAATAAGGAATCATAGACAGAATAAAAACAGCTTCGTAAGCGTATGCCGTGCTTGGAATCATCATAAAAAAGGGAATCATGAGCGTAATGAGCTCTATTACGGAAAACCTGCTCCTATTAATATACATAAATATGGATAATATAGATAAAAATATAGCGTAAAGGATACCGGAGCATAATATTATACTATTTGGTTCAAAATGTAATCCTGTCATTTTAAATATATAAAACAATGTATTGGCGAGGCTGACGTTCTCGTCTGCCCTGAAATAAACCGTTCTTTTGCCTAAAAATAACGAATGGAAATAATCTGCCCATAAAGACGGGCAGATCAGAAATAACGCGATAAAGGAAATAACCATGCCTGATACTGTTTTCCATTTTTTGTGTATTATTAAAGGTATGGCTATTATTACCGGATAGACTTTTACGCATACAGATAATCCCATAAATATCCCCGCGATAATATCTTTGTCCCGCGAAAGAAGATATATTCCCGCCCAGAACAAGAGAAGAACCAGCCAGTCAACATTGCCCCGCTCAAAAAGGAAATAAAACGGGTAACTTAGAGAGAACATTATAACTAAACTTAATATAAGTATATATATATTAAACCTGTATGTGTTGCCGAAACCATTGTTGCCGAAGCGAAAAAAAGTTCCTGTAGACAATATTATTGTGCCGCATATGGAAAGGATAATCAGGCATGATAAAACAGCGTTTGCCGATCTATACTTAAAATATCCTAAAGGCGAAAGTAATACCGCTGAAGCAGGTGGAGCCACATATCGTTGTGCGCGGTAGATGCTTTTCCCTTCGAGATAGTTATTCCCGGCTATACGGAAATCCGTGTAATCCATCCGGAAACGGAATTTATTGAGTGGAAATACAGTTTCCTGTCCGGCAAGCTGAATAAGATTCAACCCGGCAAAAATTAACACACTAAGAAATGCCGCTATAAGCGCGGGTATTGAAAAATTACGCATGGAAACATCTAATCGGTTATTTATTTTTATTAACACTATAAATTATCGGTTTACCCAATAATAGCTTAATATGATGGCTGTTTCAATACCATCTTTGACATAATATATAATCATAAATGAAAAGAGGTTGAAGTATTCATGCAAAATAATTCGAGATTTTAGCGAATTATTTAATTATGAATACATAAACGGTTATTAAAAAGTATATAGGAATAATCGTAGTGGTTTATTGCCTAAATACAGTAAAAACATATTTATTCTCTACAAATATAATAATCGCTGGATTGTTTTATTCCCTTCGCTTTTACCCGTCAATAAATTTATAAAACTTTCATAAAAACATATATATGTCATAAGGGATATATATGTATAAACATTATTAGCAATATAGAAATATTCATAATATCGTATAAACCATATAAAAAAGACAAGCATATATAATAAAGAAATATCAAATAAGAATAAAACTATCAAAAAAAGATCGGATAAAGTGTATTATCATACTTTTTTTTAATCATACTAATATTTTATTTGATAACATCACAAAGATGTGTTAATTATTATATATAGCTCAGAATCATGATTATATGTCGCTCACCATAAAAAAGGTCTGAAAATATCGGAAATGGTATAAATATATATACATATAAGAGTATGATATTAGATAGGGTGTAATATAATAAAACGTTGTTTTTTGATTGTTTATAACGGGTTTAATTAAAGATGGTTAGAAAATAGTATCTGTAACTCCAATAAATTGTTTTGGGGTAGCCAAAAAAAAATAAAAACATGGAAAGGAGTTAGTAAAGATGAAAGTAATCGTTACGAGAACATCCGAGGACATGAGCAAAAAGGCGGCAGAAATTTTCGCGGAACTTATTTTAAAAAACCAAATTGTATTTTAGGGTTAGCTACAGGCGGAACACCTGTAAAAATGTATCAGGAACTTATCCGCATGCACAAACAGGATGGCCTTGATTTCTCAAAGGTGATCACATTTAATCTCGACGAGTACCTCGGCCTCCCAGGCGAACATGATCAGAGCTACAGGTATTTCATGAACACAAATTTGTTTGACCACATTAATATCAAAAAAGAAAATACCTTCGTATTGAATGGAGTGGCAAAAGATCCGAAACTGTACTGCGAAGCTTATGAAATGTTGATCAAATCGTTAGGCGGGATCGATATGCAGCTTTTAGGCATAGGCGGCAACGGACACATAGCGTTCAACGAACCCGGATCGCCTGAAAATTCAAGAACAAGAATAGTCGATTTAACCGAAGACACAATCAAAGCCAATTCCGACGGCAGGTTCTTCAAAGATCCTAAAGACGTTCCTACACAAGCGTTGTCAATGGGTGTCGGTACAATTATGGAAGCAAAAGAAATTGTTCTCATAGCCGACAAAACATCAAAAGCCGATGCAATATTTAAAACCGTCGAGGGCCCTGTATCAGAGGATGTTCCAGCATCGTTTTTACGCAAACATTCTAACTCGATAATAATCGTAGACGAAGCTGCCGCGTCAAAATTAACAAAAGTTTTTGCCGCATAATTGATTTTATTACAATTTATGTTTATAATTAAAAAACTGTCCTCTGTATGCAGATTGTGTCCAGAGGACGGTTTTTCTCAAACCATACCAATTTTGGAGGCACAAATGCCAGAAACTAACGTAATTCAGGAAACAGTTCTTCAGGAACTCCAGAAAGCGATTGCCGAATCGCCGGTCATCAAAGCCGCCAAAGACAACAAAAACCGAATTAGCGGAAGAAACCTTACTCAAGACGAAATAGATGCTCTCAAACGAAACGGAAACTATTCGTGCGACTGGACCAAAATCACCGTTGCCCAAAACTTTATACCCGATAACATATACAACTGTTATCTTGCCGGTGAAACGTATATCGGCAGAATGTCAGGATATAAGGAAATCAATGGGAAAACAATATGGTTCGGATTAGCGACTAGCATGATATGCTCATGCGAAATATTGGACGACGTAACCATCGTTGACGCGAAAAATTTATGCGGTTACCGCGTTCATTCCGGAGCGAACATATTCAATACCGGAACACTCGCCATGAAAGGCGCATCATCGTTCGGTATCGGCAGTGAATTGCCTATCGCGATAGAAACCGGCGGGCGTGAAGTGCTTATTTATCCTGAAATTACTATCGAAATAGCTTCAAAAATCGCTACATCGAGAAAAAATAAAGAACTCATCTCACAGTATAATGAACTGGTCGAGAAATATAAAGCCGAAGCGTCATCCGACAGGGGCACGATCTGTTCAAACGCGGTTATTTCCAACTGCCCGAAAATCATAAACGCGTATATCGGCGAAGGGGCGCATATCGACAACACCACTCTTATTCAGGACGCCACAATCTACAGTTTAACCAATGAGAAAACCGAGATTTCCGACGGCGCGTACGTGAAAAAAGCCATAATCCAGTGGGGAACAGAAGTTACTTCCATGGCGATAGTAACCAATTCTGCTTTGACCGAACATTCCCATGTTGAACGTCACGGCAAAGTTACCGATTCGATTATCGGCCCGAATACAGGGATAGCCGAAGGCGAAGTTACCGCGTGTCTGGTAGGCCCGTTTGTCGGGTTTCATCACCAGTCACTGCTTATTGCGGCATACTGGCCCGAAGGAAAAGGGAATATCGGATACGGCGCCAATGTTGGCTCGAACCACACATCAAAAGCACCTGACCAGGAACTATGGGCGGGAGAAGGGCTGTTTTACGGGCTCGGCGTCAATATCAAGTTCCCGTCGGATTATTCCAAAGCGCCGTACTCGATTATCGCTACCGGCGTAAGCGCGCTCCCGCAAAGAATGGAGTTCCCGTTCTCGCTGATGAATACACCGGCAACATCGTACCCGAATATATCTCCGGCTTATAACGAGCTTATGCCCGGCTGGGTTTTATCGGATAACATCTATACCATAAAACGCAACGAAGGCAAATACATGAAACGCAACAAAGCCAAACGGTCCAAACTCGTATTCGAGGTGTTCCGCCCGGAAATAGTCGATCTGATGGTTAGTGCCAGAAAACGGCTCCAGAGCGCTTGCGGAAAAGAAGTTTATACCAGCAAAGAAGTAAAAGGGCTCGGCAAAAGTTACATGACAGAACAAAGCAGGGTAAGCGCAATAGAGGCTTATACCTTTTATATCCAGTATTATGCTTTGTGCGGTTTGAAAAAGATGGTCAAAGAACTTGACGGATCGGGCAGAATCGGCGAAGCGAAATCGCTTCTGAGTCAATCCGCTGCTTCGTTCAACGGGTGCTCTCGATGGGATCACGAGAAAAACGTTCTTCTGCAGGAGCTTACGAGAAAATCGGTCGCGGATTGCCTGAATATTTTATCGGGTATGGAACAAAAGATCGCCGAATGCGTTCAGGAATCCAAAGAAAAGGATGATAAACGCGGAGCTTCCATCATACCTGATTATTCCGAAGCTCATTCACCGGCATCTGAAGATGGGTTTGTGAAAGAGACCTGGAAAAAAACAAAGGAAATTCAGGAAGAAATAAAAAATCTGATCGCAAAACTATAATTTTCACACATATAATAAAACAATCGGGCAGGGGATTATCTCCTGCCCGATTGTTTTCTTCGCAATAACCGTATGAAACATTTTCTATTTCTATTAGTTAATGTTAGCGCGTTTTTTCTACTTCTGAACTAACAGATATTACTGATAATAAGTTTATTCCCAAGAGGTATAATCATAAAAAATAAAGGGAAAGATACGATAAAAAAAGGGATTGAATCACCGGATAAACGGTAATCCAATCCCTTTTTACGGGTTAAAATGGGTTAATTGCGTGACGCAAACCTGCGGTTCAATAATAACAGACCGTATCCCAGAAGTATAACCGATAATGGTTCCGGAACAGGATTGTTCCCTTTAACAAATTCGCCGTAAATTCCATTATTGCTTCCGTCCTGTCCATCGCTCATCCACGCGACTAAAAAATTCGTGCCGTCCGACGCAACCGATGGATAAGACTGGATGCCTGTTGTGTACGTGTTAAGCTGAAACTCCGACCCAATTTTATCACCATTTTTGTCGAACAATTGCCCGAATATGCCGTAATCACTGCCATCTTGTCCTAAACTATGCCATGTAACCAGGTAATTTGTACCGTCATATGCAAGCGATGGATTATATTGGGAGCCTGTGATATATGTATTAATCAGGAACTCTGAACCGATTTTCGTACCGTTTTCACCAATTAGCTGACCATAAACTCCACTGCCGTCATCTTGTCCTTGGCCACACCAGGCAACCATAAAATTGTTACCGTCCGACGCAATTGACTGATACCATTGGTAATTGTCCAAATATGTGTTAATTAAAAATTCGGATCCCACTTTCGTACCGCTTTTATTGATTAGTTGGCCGTATACACCCCATCCATCAGCCTGTCCATTGCCACACCACGTAACAAGATAATTGGTACCGTTATACGCAAGCGCGGGAAACTCCTGCCAACTTGCCGTATACGTATTAACCCGGAATTCCGATCCGACTTTTGCCCCGTTTGTGCCAATCATTTGTCCGTATATTCCATAATTGTTACCGTCCTGATTGTTACTCATCCAGGTAACCAGGTAATTTGTGCCGTCACAGGCAAGAGCAGAATTATGCTGGTCGCTTGCCGTATGGGTATTAATCCGGAATTCCGATCCGACTTTTGCCCCGCTTGTGCTAATTAATTGTCCGTATACCCCATAATAACTTCCATCCTGCCCGTTACTGCTCCAGGTAACTAAATAATTGGTTCCGTCATATTCAAGCGCAGGATCATATTTATCGCCTGTTGTGTATGAATTGATCCGGAAATCTGAGCCTATTGCCGCCCCGCTTTTGTCTATAAAATGACCGTATATTTCGTAACCGCTACCACCCTGTCCGTAACTCATCCAGGTAACCAAATAATTTGTCCCGTCATAAGCAAGCGAGGGATTTGTCTGTTGGCTTGTGGTGTATGTATTAATCCGAAATTCCGCTCCATCCGCTGTTTTTAACGCTAAGGGTATATACAGTAAGGATATGATCGTTAACAGCTTGGCCAGTTTCATCATAATAATCTCCTTTTCCATGAATTAAAAAAAATGATTTGTTTAAAATCACAAATTTTGTCCTATATAATATGTAACATATATGTATGTATTACGCAAATTATTCACATACAATATATTATGCGTAATGATATATTATAAGGGGCATCATCTCATATTATGATAGCGTTATCTGAGGTTGTATAAGTGTTAGCGGCAATATTTTGTTTATCTAATAAATAGACTCGTAGTATTAAATTTATATATTTTATTACAACGGATTCCATAAAAGATGATGGCATCTTTATTTGCCCATTATAAATGCAATAATATTTTTTAATATGATAATAAGAGGTTTCAAAGGAGCTGTGGCAATTCAAATTCCAATCGTTTTAAGTTTGCCACGCAGTTTTGATTATGCAAAACTCGCAGGTTATGATATGGAAATTTAATGTTTTTTTTCGCAATTAACCTGTGGGTAGGCGGTTAAATATGGATTTCCGTTTTTTTCATAAAAACAGGGAAAACTTTTAAATTTTCCCTGTTTAATCGTTGTTTAAATAATTATAGAAAAACACGAAAACTATTTTTTAGAGAAAAGTTTTTCCCCGATTTTTTTTATAAGCATAACCTCGCCGACTTCGCTTCCCTCAAATATATGCCCTACAACCTGAAGCACGTATCCGAAAAATATCAGCCCGAACCCCAGCAGGAATTTCAGATAAAAAAACATGATCACGCCGATAATTGTCGCGGGTATACCTATAGCGTGGAGAACAGCGTTGTACGGGTTACTGTGCCTTGCACACCATTTTTTTATAAATTCATTCATTTGGATCAATCTCCTTTTTCAGCATTGCGAGTATCCGCAACTATGGCATTTTACGCAACCTTCCTCGAACCTGAGTTCCTGGTCGCATTCGGGGCATTTTAGTTTGAATACGTTATTTATCGCGCCGCCGGTATGGCCGGTATTGTCATGGTTCCATTCGTGATGGTTTTCGAGCTGGCTCAGATCGGCGTTGCCGAGCAGAAGGTTTTGCAACCCGAACATTTCTTTTGCGAGCAGATATTTTTTTATTGATTTCGATAACCCGTCGGCGAGCGACATTACTCTGCCGTCTTTGCTCGGCACGCTCAGGCTCGAGCCGATACCTTCAAGTTGGCGGAGAGCGAGTTTCAGCGATCCGTTGCACCGCAAAAACAGAGACAACATTCTGCAGATTGCCTCAAGGTCGGAGTTGGCGACATCGCCTCCTTTGCCTAACTGTGCGAAAACTTCTCTCTCAAGCCCTGATTTCGGTTCTACGCAAATCTTTACGTGCATGTTTCCAAACGGTGTTTTCTGCCGGATACGCAGGCACGACATTATCTCCGGTACGGCAATAGGTGAAATGGGGCCTTTCACGGTTTCTTTTTTGGATTCCTCTTTTTTCTTTTTATCGTGAGTCATAGGCTGGTTCATACGGCACCCGTCGCGATAAACGGTTACGCCTTTTAAATCGAAATCAAACGCGAGCCGGTATATTTTCTCCACGTCTTCTTTTGTGGCGTCGTGAGAAAAATTTATGGTTTTTGAGATACTGCTGTCGCAATGGCGTTGAAACGACGCCTGCATTTTTATGTGCCATTCAGGTGTAATATCATGCGCGGTAACAAAAACTTTCTTTATATCTTCAGGAACCTCCGGGAACGTTTCAAGCGACCGTCCTTTTGCGAGTTCGTTTATCAGTTCTTCGGAATAAAAACCGCGTTTTTTCGCTACTTGTGCGAAAATCTCGTTTACCTCAACTAATTTCTGGCCGTTGAGAACGTTTCTGTAAAACGCCAGCGAGAATAAAGGCTCTATTCCGCCGGAACAATTGGCGATAATGCTGATTGTGCCTGTGGGAGCAACAGTGGTTGTTGCGGCGTTTCGCATGTTGCGCTGGTAAAGTTTATCCCATACGCTTCCTTTCCAGTTGGGGAAAACGCCTTTTTCCGCGGCGAGTTGTTCGGATGCGTTGTGTGTTTCATCGTTGATGAACTGCATAATCTTCTCGCCAAGTTCAAGCCCTTCATCGGAATTATAAGGTATGTTCATCTTGTACAACGCATCGGCGAACCCCATAATGCCGAGCCCGATTTTGCGGTTGCCCCTGCACATGGTATCGATTTCGGGCAACGGGTACTTGTTGACATCGATAATATTATCGAGAAACCGGGTAGATAGATGCACGGTTTCCTTGAGTTCCTTGAAATCGTAATAAGGTTTATTGTTTTTGTACCCGACAAACATACCGACGTTGATGCTTCCCAGATTGCATGCCTCGTATGGAAGAAGCGGTTGTTCCCCGCATGGATTGGTGGCGGTGATCCTGCCTAACTGGGGAGTCGGGTTATCCCTGTTTATGCGGTCGATGAATATTATGCCGGGTTCACCCGTTGACCACGCGTGGTTTACTATCAGGTCGAATAATTCTTTTACTGTCCAGTATGCGTCTTTTTTGTCTTTGTGTTTTAGCGGATACGATTCACCGGTTCTCGGGTTTGTAACCATATGTTGAGCATCCGGTGTTTCTTTCAGCGTTTTCATGTATGGTTCGGTTACGCTTACGGACAAATTGAAGTTGGTGAGTTTTGTTAAATCTTCCTTAACGCGTATAAACTCAACTATGTCAGGGTGATTTATGCTCATGATCCCCATGTTCGCACCTCTGCGGAACGCTCCCTGCTGGATAGCTTCGGTCGCTTCGGAAAATACCTTGAGAAAAGAAAGCGGGCCTGAAGTTGAACCGCCGGAACTGTTGACAAGGTCGCCATTGGGGCGAAGGTTGGAAAAATCAAATCCGGTTCCGCCTCCGGCTTTCTGGATCAGTGCGGTATTTTTTATCGTTGAGAAAATACCGTCTATGCTGTCCTCAATAGGCAAAACGAAACACGCGCTCAACATTCCCATCGACCTTCCCGCGTTCATCAAAGTCGGCGAATTCGGCATGAACTTCCCTGTTACCATCATGTTATAAAACCTGATCTTGTATTCTTCCGCCAAATCGGTATCGATATTTAATATCTTGCGTTCCGCGTCTGACGCTACTGAAGCGACACGCATGAAAAGTTCCTCAGGCGTCTCCGAGATAGATCCGTTCTCTTTCTTCAGATACCTTGCCTCAAGCACCTTAAGCGCGTTTTCGGTGAGTGAGATCTGTTCTTTTTGAACTTTAGGTTCGTTTTGCTTTACAGCTGTTGCCATAATACCCCCTGTTTTTTTATTTAAATCAGATTCAATTGTTTTTATGCCATATATTATGACCTATTTATATCATGACGGGATAATATTAAGTCAATAAAAAACACAACATTGTGTGAAAAAATTATATTAGTATACAATATATAGTAATTAATTAAAAATATGGGGATAGATTCAAGATAGAATTAATTTTGTTTGAACAAATATATGTTTATGTCTATAATCAGACAATTAAAATGAGCCTTTTTTGCAGTTTGCTTTACAAAATTGCCTTTGATCACAATTATACTTGTTTGGAAAAAATCCGATTTTGTTGATTATTGATCTAATAATAAAGGCAAAAGACTTTTTCTTTTTGAAAAAAGAAACAAAAACTTTTTGTAAGGATGCTTCGCATCCTGTTTTTTTAATTGATTTTTTATACGGAAACCCTAAATATCGCAATAATAAAATAATAGGTCAGGAGGAAAAGTGAAAGCCGGGTTAATCGGACTTCCGCAAAGCGGAAAGACTACAGTGTTTAACGCTCTTACAAAACTGAACATGGATGTAAAAGGATATTCCCAGGATAAAATAGAATCGCATCTCGGTGTGGTGAAAGTACCCGACGAGCGCGTGGATTACCTCGATTCGGTCTATAAACCGAAGAAAGTAAGTTATGCGGAGATGGCTTTTGTAGATATCGGATGCAAGAAAAAAGATGACGGGCGAAGTGAGTTTGACCTGCAGGCAATCAAGGAACTGGATATGCTGGCGGTTGTCATACGGGCGTTTAAATCCGCGCAGGTGATTCACCCGTCGGGAAATGTGGATCCGTTGCGCGATTTGAATAACCTGCTGAGCGAGTTTATACTTGAGGATCTCGCCCTGGTTGAAAAACGAATAGAAAAAATCGACGCGGAACTAAAACGCAACAAAAAAGAAAATATCAAGGAATTGGAATACCTCAAACAATTTAAAGATTGCCTTGAGGAAGAAAAACCAATCCGTCTTATAGAATTCGACGAGGAGATGAACAAACTGTTCCGCGGGTTCCAGTTCTTATCGCAAAAACCGGTGATAATCGTATTCAATACCGGCGAATCCGAATCCGATACCGCCGATACCGGGCCGGCACAGGATAAACTCGACCGCAACGGTATCATGCACATCAAATTCTGCGGCAAACTGGAGATGGAAATATCGCAGTTATCCGATGAGGACAGGGAAATATTTCTTGAAGAACTGAATATAAAAGAACCGGCTCTCAACCTGTTTATCAGATCCGCCTATAAACTCTTAAACCGAATAGAATTTTTCACCGTCGGGCCCGATGAGGTAAAAGCATGGGAAATTCCATCGGAGATAAACGCAAAAGAAGCGGCGGGCAAAATCCATTCCGATATCGCCCGGGGGTTTATACGCGCGGAAGTGCTGGCTTACAAAGATTTTGTGGATTCGGGCAACAGCTATGTCACCGCAAGGTCCAAAGGGCTTGTACGGCTTGAGGGAAAAGAGTATAAAGTCAAGGACGGCGATATAATCGAATTCAGGTTTAATGTTTGAGTTATTTATCCATAAATACTTTAATCGGCGATTGCTTTATATAAATAAAAACCCATTTTTACCGAAATCAATATAACAGGTTTGGAATAAAAATTTTTTTCGGTAACGGATGGAGGAAAAGAAAATGTTCAGGAAAACCATTGATAACGATTTATGGCGGATTTTCAGGATAATGTCGGAATTTGTCGATGGATTCGAGCTGTTCGCCAATTTGGGGCCGGCGGTATCGATATTCGGATCGGCAGTAACAAAACCAGACGACGAATATTATATTAAAACAGTGGAAGTGAGTAAACTGCTTGTGAAAGAAGGGTTTGCGGTAATTACCGGAGGCGGGCCGGGTATCATGGAAGCGGCAAATAAAGGCGCAAGCGAAGCTGGGGGCGAATCTATCGGATTGAATATTATGTTACCTCGTGAGCAGAAAGCTAATCCGTTTGTGAAAACTCTGGTTGAGTTCCGCTATTTTTTCTCACGGAAAGTAATGTTTGTCAAATACGCCAAAGGGTTTATCATCATGCCCGGTGGGTTCGGCACAATGGACGAGTTTTTCGAGGCGATAACTCTGATTCAAACAAAAAGAATCGATAAGTTCCCTGTAGTTATGATTGGCAAAAAGTACTGGCAAGGGTTGTATGAATGGATTGTGAACGTAATGCTCAAAGATGGCAAAATAGTTGAGGACGATTTGAAACTGTTTAAAATTGTGGAAGAAACTGAAGAAGCTGTTGCGATTATTTCTGATTTTTACAAAAAAAATACCAATATATTAAACGGAAAATAAATTTCAATTGAGGAATCCGCTGTGAGTAAAAAAAGAATTAACAGGTTTATCGCATTAATTTCATCGATATCGTTATTCTGTCTTGCTGTATTGACTTTCGCGCAGGAAATAAAACAGAAACCCGACAAAGAGTTCCTCAATAAACAGCGCCAGTATGTCAAAAAAGAAGGCAAACTCCCGCTGGTTCTCGGTATACCAGGTTTCATGGTACCCGGAATGACAATCCCGCAGGAACAACATTTCGGTAAACTCAAAGATATCCTTGAGGACGCCGGTATTCCTTATTACTGCATGATATATGATTCCGTGGAATACCCTCTCAGAGGTGTGGCGGATCTGGCGTCAGATACTTATTCTATTGCCGCGACGCGCGTTATACCATCGATTGTGCGGGCGGTTAAACTTGAGCAGGAACGCAGGAAAAAATATAATCTGCCCCCGGTGGAAGACGTAATAATGTTTATGTACAGCCAGGGTACGGTGTTATCGTATTCGTTCGTCCGGCAACTCCATTATTTCAGAAGAGAATACGAGCGGTTCGCCACTGATTTCGGTGTGGAACGCCAGGCAATAAAAGACGATCCGCAATTCAAATCATTTGTGTACGCCATAGACAATTTCACACTCATAAAAAATATTCAGGTCCAGCGGGAAAAAGATTTTAATTCCGATCCCGACCTTCGCCTTTTTTACGACAGGACACTGGAGGAAATGAACCGAAAATACAAGGAATTCGAAAGTTACCTCATCAATCCGAAATCCATATTTCCGATGGTGACCTCTTTTGATCCTCCCGAAACGGAGAAATACCCGAAACAATACACGAAACTTTCCCAGTACGCGCTGAAATGCCGCAAAGACCCTGTCGAGAAAGAAAAGTTCCTGAATTTTATAAAAGATTATTCTTTATTGTATGAGGTTAAAGATATCAATTTCATGTATTTCTCTACCGCAGGCTCAATATTCGGGTCTCCCGCCGCTAATTCCGGTTACGAGTTACTGGCGAATTTCCCTATCGGCAGAATGGTGGTCAAGGGAGTCAATCAAATAAAAGATACGCGTCTGGGCAGTTTTCATCATACGCGCAAAATAGAGAGCCTGATCAGGGAAAGCAAACTTCCGGATTACCCGATTACGAATCAAAACACGTTGTTTGTTGTCGGATGTAACGGTGAGAAAGGCGATGATTTCGTCGATCAGCCCAGTGCCCATATCAGCGGGCATTGTTATATGCACCTTGATATGTCGGAAGAACATTTTGCACCCAAAACAAACGGAGTGATTACCCCGTCGATGGAACAGTTGCCCGTGCTTCATGTAGTACCGTTGCACCTGCACCATTTTCCAATAAAAACGTTCTGGGGATTAGGCCCTACACTACCCGGAGCGGCTTATATGGAAAAAGGACATCCGGTTCTCGATTATCTGTTCGCGTTCATCAAAAAAGATTTTAACCGGATTGAAGAACTTAAAGCCGATAACAAAGTGTATCTGCGCCAGTTTATGGTAGAGTTCACTTTCAGGCACATAACCGCCGATGCCCAAACGGAAACACAAATCGCACAGCGGCGCGAGAAACTCCTCGGAGGGTTACTCCCGCAGTTTATAAAAGATCTTGATGTACAGATTGTCAAACGCCCCAACGATATAAATATGCAGGGGAAATTTTTTAACGCAGATAACCTCACTTATGTTCTTGTGGGTGCTTACAACGAAGGTTTGTTTCCGACAAAACCAAAAGAAGAAAAAATGAATTTCCGAATCCATGCCGCGGGATATGATCCGGTAACGTTATCTGTTCCGATAAAACCGGGTAAAATTATGTTTGTGAACGTCAAACTGAAAGAAAAAAAATAAAGGATTTTATCAGTGGGATTACAATGCGGTATCACAGGGTTGCCAAACGTAGGCAAATCGACAATTTTTAACGCCCTTACCGCCGCATCGGCTCAGGCGAGCAACTACCCTTTTTGCACAATCGAGCCGAATGTAGGACAGGTTCACATTCATGACGATCGCCTAAGTGAAATCATGAAACATATAAAATCAAAAAAAATTGTGCCCGCGTCAATTGAGTTTGTGGATATCGCGGGATTGGTCAAAGGAGCACATAAAGGCGAAGGGCTCGGCAACCAGTTTCTCGCCAATATACTCGATATGGATACGCTTGTCCATGTGGCACGGTCATTTACCGCACCGGATGTGGCTCATGTCGAGCCAGATATCGATCCGGTAAGGGATATAGAGATTGTGGAAACGGAAATACTGCTTAAAGATATCGAACTTGTAATACGCAGGCAATCCAGAGACAAAAAAATCGCCAAATCAGGCGATGGATACGCCATAAAAGAAACTCACGTGCTTGACCGTGTACTTGAAATGCTCAATAACGGTAGCCAACTGCGGTTTGCGCAGTTGCACGAAGAAGAGAAATCCGTTGTGGAGGAAATGAAACTCCTTTCTTATAAACCCGTAATTTACGTGCTGAATATATCTGAGGGCGAAATCGGCAAAGAATCAGACATAATAAAAAAGTTTAAAGAGTTTGCCGAATCAAAACAAACTCCGGTTGTCCTGATAAGCGGAAAAATAGAGGAAGAACTAATGCGCCTGCCGCAAGACGAACGGCAAGCGTTCTCATCCGATTACGGCATAACGGATTTCGGGCTGGACTCAATTATAAAACAGACCTTCAAATCGCTTAACCTGATCACATTTTTTACCGCCAACGAAAACGAGATCCACGCCTGGACAATCCCCGCCGGCACAAAAGCGCCACAGGCGGCGGGCAAAATCCATTCCGATTTCGAACGCGGGTTTATACGCGCGGAGGCAATCTCGTTTGACGATTACGTAAAGTATAACGGCGAACACGGATGCAAAGAACACGGAACCATGCGCCTCGAAGGCAAAGATTACGTTGTCCGCGACGGCGATATCATCTTTTTCCGATTCAATGTGTAAATGATGATTTACATTCCTATTTAAATATGTAATTATATATCTGAAGTGTAATTAATATTAATTTATGGAGGTTCACCTATGAAAAGAATACTTTTTGTTATCTTTATCGCGATTCAGTTTGTTTGCCTTCAGGCAATTTCGATGGAAAACGAAATGACTGAGGAAGAAATGCTGAAATCATACGCCCCAGACCTGCAGACGGAGCGCGAATGCAAAGCGAAAGAACTCGCCGAAATGAAAACCGAATTCGCTCAGGAAACCGTAAAAGACGAACGGACAAAAGAATTAAGCGATTCCATCATCAGTATGAAAGAAAAACAAATCCAGCTGACCGACGAGATGCTTAACGCCATCAATTCCAACGACAAAAAGAAATTCGAATCTCTTTCCGAAGAAAAAGACGATATCGAACAGCAGATGAACATGGCGTACATGAAAAAAGAAATGATTTTTACTGTCGCAGATATGGAAGAACGGGCGAAAAATTACAGCGAGGAAGAACGCGCACAAATTGAGGAAATGATACAGGAAGTAAGAAAATCATACGCGAAACTGCTCAAAGACGAAAAAGATCTCTATAAAATGGCACAGGAAGCAAAACAATCCCGCAAAGACAAAGACAATATTTTGAAAAAAGCGGAAATAAAGTTTCTGGAATTTGAAAAAGCAAAAAAAGAAAAAGAGTTGCAATAAATTCTCAATATCTTTATGCTGAATTAAGTATATGATTTTCTGAAAAAAGTAATCAGAATCCATCAAACGCATGAATCAAGAAAATATAATACGCTTGTTTTGACGTTTTGATGAAGATTTACTGCTGTGTTTACGTCTATTTTTTGTAAAAATGTTACTTTTCAGAACTCTTAATTTAGTTATCGGAGGATAAATTAATGCGAAAAAAGAATCTTATATTATTAGTTTTTAGTCTGTTTTTATTAACGCAGGCGGCATCTGTTATTACATACGCTGAAGATCGTGAAGAAGGGTTTTCCGGTTTGACTGATTTTGTTGATAGAGTTATCAGGTCGGCTAAAGAAGATCCCAATCAACATAACCAGGAAACAGTAGTTGCCGAGCAAGCAAATTATGGATCCGATATAGATATAGAATCCACACGCAGGGAAGCACGTAAGGTTATCAGGGAATTTGAGCGGCGCGCTAAATATTCACGGGGCAGAGACAGGGAAGATATGGAAAATATGATATCACGGCTCCGGGAAACTTATGACCGGCTGATTGATGAACAGAAAGAGCTGAATAAAATTTACCGCAGTCTGGATCAACTGGAAGAAGAGAAAAGTTACCTTATAAATAAACTCAACAGAAGATATTGATTTTACGCGAATAAAAAAAAAGCGTGAACCGGATTAAAAAGATTGTGTGTGTGTCCGGTTTGGTTTTATTTATTTTTTCCTGATGTTTTTCAGCCTGCTACTGAGCGCCTGCTGGGTTATTCCGAGAAGTTGGGCAGCTGATCGCTGGTTGCCTCTGGTTTTACCCATGGCTTCTTTGATGATATACCTTGTTATATCTTTGAGCGATGGGAACTTATCAAACGAAATAACCATCGGGGCGAGCGGATCCGCTCCAACAAAATTTGGTTGTGCGATATTTGGATTTAATCCGCTGATAGATTCATTTATATGCATTCTAAATACCCTTATATCGAGTTTGCCCGACTGGGTACTGCTTACAGCATCATAGATGATGGACCTCAATTCCCTTATGTTGCCGGGAAAATGATAGTTGCTGAGAAGATTGAGGATTTCCTCACTGACTTCAGGTTTGTTTTTTGAAAAAACTCTTGATGCATCTTCAAGAAAATAATCAAGCAGGATCGGCAAATCATCCAGCCGTTCGCGCAACGGTGGAATAGTTACATGATGAGCGTTCAGGCGGTAATACAAATCGTTACGGAATTTCCCTTCTTTCTGCATCTCGTACAGATTTTTGTTTGTGGCGACAATTATTCTCGAGTCAGATCGTTTGAGCTCATCACTGCCGATAGAATAATATTCGCCTTCCTGAAGCAGGCGAAGAAGTTTAACCTGCGACAACATGCTCAAATCGCCTATTTCATCTAAAAACAATGTTCCTCCGCAAGCTTTTTCGATAAGCCCTTTTCTTATACTGTCAGCACCTGTAAAAGCCCCTTTTTTGTGCCCGAACAGGGTATCTGAAAACATATTGTCGTCAAGGCCGGCTACGTTTACGGTTACGAATTCGCCTTTTCTGTCGCTCAGCGACCCGATCGCTTTGGCGATCAGTTCCTTGCCGACTCCGGTTTCGCCGGTAATCAATACGGGTTGTGATGTCCGCGCTACCGCCTGAATATACTGAAATATCGATTTCATTCGCGGATTGTTGGTAATAATCTCCTGAAACCGGGCCTGCGATTTATTGATGTCGCCTGATAAAATCTGCTGTTTTAAAAGATTGTTTTCCGTTTTTATGTCGCGGTATTCGATAATACGCATTATACAAGGTACCATTTTCAAGACTTCCATAGGTTTGGGTATAAAATCAAACGCGCCCGCGCCAAGGCATTTCATGGTTGTCTCGTGATCGTTTGGATCAGTTATTGTTACAACAGGTATATGCGGGTAATTCTCACAAACAAACGATATAAAATCTTCTCCGTGCTTAAACTGGTTGCCCGATAAATCTATCATCACAACCTCAATTTCACTGTCGGTCAAAATCCGAAGCGCTTCTTTTGTGTTGTTACAGATTTTTATATTCGTTATGGCGTTAATTTTAAGTATTGTTTCGTAACCTTCCAGTTCATCGGTATTTGGTATAACCAGCAAAATAGGCGACGACGGAAACAAATTCGATTCCATTTTTTTCGAATCTCCTTTAATCAGTAAGATAAATCGGCATTTCAATGAATCCTATAACAAAATAAGATATTTTATGGGAATCCAATCGTAAAATGGTATTATTGATATTGAAACTTTCATATAACTTGGAATCGATGAAAAAGTAACTTATTCTTTCATTATAAAGTACAGAAGGAGTTGCGCAAGTCTCAGGGCTGATGTTTTTGAGATCAATAACTGGCTTTGCTTTCGTAAATTTCTTTAATTTACTAAAATAAACAGAGGTTGTGCGGAGATCTTATTTCATAATAAAAATATTTATCAACATCCAAATAAAAATTTTGTCTTATTAATGAACATAAATTTTTTAAAAGAATGTTTACTTTTAATTTTAAAAGGATTGATTTGCTGATAATATCTATTTTAAGATTATAAGAGATAATTTTTTTATTCAGGAAAAATTATATATAGTTACTCAATATTTTAATCGGAAAAGACGATAATCAATCATCAATAGAAATCAGCTCCTTTTTTTAGCGAATATTTTGCGTATTCGCGATAAAATAAGATAAAATAATTTGTATACGTTTGGCTTAATAACTTATTAAACGTAAATCGGTATTGATTACATGGATGATTCGGCAATAAACAGACAATTAGCAGATTATTTACTCGAAAACGCGATAGAACAATCGCCGGATGGAATCATAATTGTCGCAATGCCTGAAGGCAGGATAATCATAGCTAATTCAGCCGCTCTCCAGATACGGGGAAAAACAGATGTTCCTCTAATGGGGATTTCTATACCTGAACATTCAGAAAACTGGAACGTATTTAACCCTGACGAAACACCCTGCCATTACAAAGATTTACCTTTAACCCGCGCACTGACAAATGGAGAAACAATTAATAACGTTCTTTTAATAATCCGCACGGATGATGGTGAAAATAGATGGATTAGAGTCAACGCTTCACCGGTAAAAGACAAGTGCGGTAAAATAATCGCCGCTATTTCCGTATTCCGGGATGTGACAGCAGAAAAGAACCGCGACCAACATATCGTTTGGCTCAGCAGAATGATTGAGCACATTGGCGAAGGCGTGCTTGTTTTGGACAATAAAGCTTATATCGTGTTTATAAATTCTGCCGGAGCGAAAATGCATGGATATGAGGTGAATGAACTTATCGGGAAACATTCGGATATCTTTCACAATGAAGAACAACTGTATAAAACAGTACCCGAGTTTATAAAACAGGTTCATGAAAAAGGAATTCATTCCGGCGAACTCGAGGATGTACACAAAAATGGTACGGTATTCCCGGTCTGGGTAACCGCATCGGTTTATTATGACGATACCGGTAAACCCGCAGGCCTTATTGCCGTAGCGGCTGACATAACCAAACGAAAACAATACGAGGAAGACTTAAAAAGAGAAAAGAATTTCATATCCGCCATATTCAAACATTCCTACGACGGTATCGCGGTGGCAAATAAAAACGGTGACATAAAAGCGTTCAGCCCGGGGATGGAAAAAATATTCGGCGTCAAATTTTCAGAAATAAAAAATATGTATCAGTTAGGCGAAATTATTATACCGTATAATAATACCAGTGCTTTGATGCGCCAGCTGTGGAATTTTGACATTGATTCCGGAATTCCTTCAGAACGAATAGTTGAGTTTATCCGTTCCGACGGGCAAAAACGATGGTGCAGGCTTCAGATGTCGCAGATGAGCGATGATGAGTTTGTAATTAACGGACAGGATATCACCGACAGAAAAATTCTTGAGGAAAACCTTAAAAACGAACGGGACAGGTTTCAGAAATATCTTGATATATGCGGTGTTATAATTATGGTAATTCTTAATGACGGACGAGTATCCGCAATGAACAAAAAAGGATGTGAGATATTAGGTTATTCAGAGTATGAAATTATCGGGAAAAACTGGTTTGACAATTTCGTACCATCCGAGTTCAAGGAAAAAGGATGGAAAATGTTGCGGAGTTTCTTTACGCCGCAAGACAAAAGAACATCGGGATCACATGAAAACAAAATCATCACAAAATCCGGTGATGTAAGAATAATCCGATGGGACAACATTGTTCTTCACGATAACGATGGCAAACCGTATGCGCTTTTATCTTCCGGTACAGATATAACCGAACTGAGAAAATTAACCGAAGAACTCGCAGATAACGTACAGGAACTCAAAAGGTCCAATTATGAACTTGAACAGTACGCCTATGTTGCTTCACACGATCTCCAGGAACCGGTTAGAAACCTCTTGAAATACCTTGAGCTTATAAATATGGAAAATAAAGGAAAATTAGACCGCAAAACGGAAACTTTTATTGAACGCGCGATAATTAACGCCGACAGAATGCAAAACCTTATAAAAAGCCTACTTGTATTCTCTCAGGTTGACAGGAAAAAAACACTTTTCAAAAACATAAAATTAACTAATGTGCTGAAAAATGTATTAACCGATATTCGCCTGATCATAAAAGAAAATAATGCGCGTATCATGTATGATTCTTTGCCCGAGATTATTGCCGATGAAACGCAAATTTTCCAGTTGTTGCAGAACATTATCATCAATGCCATAAAATTTAAAAGCGATAAACCGCCGAAAATTAATATATCCGCCACACAAGACGGATCGGAATGGGTTTTTGCCGTATCCGATAATGGAATAGGTATCGAGGAGAAATATTTATCCAGAATTTTCCTTATGTTCGAACGCCTTGACAAATCAAAATCTGTTGATGGTGCAGGAATAGGCCTTGCCATGTGCAAACGGATCGTTGAACATCATGGCGGCCGTATCTGGGTGAAATCAAAATCAGGTGAAGGAACAACAATCTATTTTAGCCTGCCTATAAATCTATCGAATTGAACAAATAATTTCGTTTTTTGAAAAGCGCGGTTTTTTTTGAGATTTTTATTCTGAAATCTTCCAGGAAACATTGAGTCTAATTTTTTAAATAACACTGAAATAGGATTACCATATTATGAACTCAAATATTCCCATGAAAAGCAAATTAATTGATATTGCGGTAATAGTTACGGTTATTGTAGGGATAATTTGCGGTGTTTGGATTGAGATGAACTCATATTCGCGAGCCTGGAATACAAAAGGATCGACATTTTTTAATGAAGCGAAATATGATGATGCGCTTAAAGCGTTTGACCGCGCAACCCGGCTTAATCCGGAAAACGCGCTCGCATGGTACAATCGAGGACAAACTCTCATGATTTTAGGCAAATTCCGCGCAGCCGTTTATTCTTTCGATAAAGCTACAGAAATAGACCCCGATTACGCCGACGCATGGTTGAACAGGGGAATAGCACTCTCATATCTTGAATCTTATGACGAATCACTCATATCTTTCGGCAAATCCATAAAAATTAAACCCGGCCTTGCGGGAGCGTGGTACGGAAAAGCGTCGTCATATTCAATGGAAAATAAAACGGGCGAAGCGATATCTGCTCTGAAAGAGGCGATACGCCTCAATCCATCGTTTAAAAACAGGGCGCTGATCGACAATTCATTTCATAACCTGCGCTTAACCCCTGAATTTATTAAGATTATGCGATAACGCCGCAACCGGTTGGAAACAAAATAAATATAAAAAACCTTTTTCTTTTTGAAAAAAGAAAAAAAACATTTTCTAAGGATGCTGTGCATACTGTTTTTTATTTTTGCTGAATTATTCCCGCCGTTCCTGCTGTAATTGCAACTCCAACGCCTTGCGCTGATAATCGCGCGCCTTTTGCGCTTCTCCGGTAGCAGCGTAAACATTGGATAAATTCTTGTAACATACCTCAAAATAAGGATGGTCTTCCCGAGGAAACAATTTCTTCAATATAGACAGAGATTTCTCATAAGATTGAGCCGCGTTCTGGAATTTGCCAAGCCCATCGTATACACCGCCCAGATTGTTGTAACATAACGCCATATCAATATGGTTTTCAGCAGGATAAAGTTTCTTCGCTATCTCAAGGGATTTAGTATAAGCCTCTATTGATGCATCAACTTCATCCAGCGCCATATACGCCGCGCCGAGATTTGAGTAGTCATTCAACACATCCGCGCAGATTCCCGATGGATAATGATGCAAATCTATTTCCAGCGCTTTCTTAGAATACTCAAGGGACTTTTCGTAATCGCCGAGTTTACTGCAGGCCAAACTCAAATTGCTGTAATCCGAAGCGAACGATTTATTCATAGATAACGGATACAATTTGCGGTCTATAGTCAGCGCTTTGTCAAAATATGCTTTTCCTTTATCGTAAAACCCGCAGTTGCAGTACGCTAATCCAAGATTATTATAATAAACAGCCAGTGAAGCATTTAATCCATCAGGATAAAGTTTCTCGGCGATTTCCAGCGATTTTTTGAAATTCGATATCGCCAGCTTATACGCTCCCTGCGCGTCATAAGCCAACCCGATATTATTATAATCAATGGCGACAAACGCGTTGTCATCACCGTGAACAGCGATATCATGTTTTAAGGCTGATTCGTAGTTATCAAGGGCAATTTTATATTCGCTGATTTTGTAATATACATCACCGAGATTATTGTAAGCTTTTGACAACCATTTTTCTTTTTTTGATTTGCCCGCTTTTTTAACATACTTTAAGGATTTAAGATAATAAGTTTTCGATTCATTCAGGTCGCCAAGTTCACTGTAGGAAAAAGCAAGTTCATCATACGCGTTCGCCAAAAGTATTGAATCCGCTGAATTATCGAGCTTAAGCAAATCTATCGCGAGCCCGATGGTTTTTTGTGATTTTGCATGGTTGCCGGTCAGGTTATGCAAATTCGCCAGAGCAATCAGGTATCGCGGATTATCGGGAGTGAGTTTGACTGCCTTCTCGTAATACGATTTAGCAGAATCTGCATCTTCTTTAAGAAATTTGATTCGACCAAGATGATATAATATCTCATCGGGTTTTATAACAGGCTTTTTTGATTTCGAACTTTTGCCTGTTTCAGTCATGCATTTATTAAAAATGTATTTTTCCACAAACCGGTAATTGTTATTTTCAAGTTCCGAACTGAGTTTCAAATATGTTTCTTTGTCCGGTTTGGTGATTTTTTTCAGGAATATGTCAAGATCGGTTTTTATAATCAGCGTTTGTTGCTGGAATTCGCGCGGATAACTCTCGGAGATTTTTTTCGGATAAAGTTTTGTTTCTCTCTCTCCATCCTGATCTGATGAAAAAGCTGGTATCGGGATTATAAAAACAAACAATATTATGATGATCAGCGATAGTTTTCTCATTTTATCAATGATTTCAGCACGGCAAGATTTTTAATGTCATTTTCCAGATCGTTTTCTTTCGGTGTTTCAAGAAGCATGGGGATTTCTTTAAACCGTTTGTCGTTGAGTATCATACGAAACGGCTCCAATCCGAGTGTCCCTTCACCGATATTCTCATGGCGGTCGACTTTGGTGGCGAACTCGTATTTGGAATCGTTCAGGTGAAACGCTTTTAGATTATCCAGCCCTAAAATTTTGTCGAATTTCGCAATGGTATCTTCATATCCACGAACCGATTTTATGTCATAACCTGAAGCAAACACATGGCAGGTATCAAAACAGATCCCGAATCTGGACGGTTGATCGGTTAACTTGATTATCCGGTCAAGTTGCTCGAAGGTGTATCCGAGGTTTGTGCCTTGTCCGGCGGTAGTTTCCAGAAGCACCATGACAGTGAGTTCAGGATGTTTGGCGTATAGCGAATTAAGGCTGTCGGCGATTTTTTTTATTCCCCAATCCTCGCCATTGCCCAGATGTGATCCGGGATGGAGCACAAGGTACGCAATACCCAGCTGATCGGCGCGTATCATCTCAAGTTCCATTGATTCCATTGACTTTTCCCAGTTTTCCGACGGATTGGCAAGATTTATCAGGTAACCGGTATGGGCAACAATCATTTTTACGCCTGATGATTTCCACACCGATTTGAATTGTTCTATTTCCATATCGGTTAACGGTTTTGATTTCCACTGGTTATTGTTTTTCGTAAATAATTGAACGGCTGTGCAGCCGATTGAATCCGCCAGTTCCACCGCTTTATGCACACCGCCCGATATCGACATATGAGCTCCGATATACATATGAAAACCCTTTCGTTTAAAACAGGGAAAATTATTACATTCGCGCGGTAATAATAAAACGCGTTAAAATTATAAAGCGGGATGCGAAGCATCCTTACAAAAACATTTTGCTTCTTTTTTCAAAAAGAAACAATCTTTTTCGGATCTGATATATCAGCTCGATTTCGGCAGAATAAACGAGATAAAAGCGAGCACGAATCCGAGTAGCATACAGTACGCGCCCATACCGGCAAGTGAGCTTACATTTGTAATGTTCTGAATGAGAGTCCCTTCAGATGATATAGCCATTCCTACCGGTATGCAAATTAGCCCTGCACAGAGAATTAATATTCCCAAAAACCTGATCTTCTCAATTAGATCCATAGTTCACATCCCCTGTTTTAAGGTTCACAAAGGAATTTTATTCAGGCCTAAAGATCAAAGCCGACAGCGGTGGAAGGTCTATTTGTATGGAATAATTGCGCCATTGCCATGGTAAAGCGTCAGCGGTAACACCGCCACTGTTGCCGATATTGCTTCCACCGAAAATTTCCGAGTCTGAGTTTAGCAATTCACGGTAATAACCACCTTTGGGCACACCTATCCGGTAACCGAAACGGGGTACCGGGGTACAATTGTATACAAATATCATGAAATCGTCTCTGTTTTTTGCGTATCGAATAAATGAGACAACACAATTGTCGGTATCGTGGAAATCAATCCATTCAAACCCTGAGTTATCGAAATCCACTTCAAACATCGGTTTGTTCTGCATATATATGTGATTAAGGGCCTTCAGGTATTCCTGAATGCTTTTGTGTGTTCCGTACTGCAACAGATGCCATTCAATGCTCTCGTCAAAATTCCATTCGTTCCACTGGCCGATATCCGCACCCATAAACAACAGTTTTTTGCCCGGCTGACCGTACATGTACCCGTAAAGCAACCTTAGGTTGGCGAATTGTTGCCACATATCGCCCGGCATTTTAGCCAGAAGAGATTTTTTGCCGTGTACAACTTCGTCGTGGGAAAGTACAAGTATAAAATTCTCGTGAAACGCGTATAAAAGAGCGAACGTTAAATTATCCTGATGATATTTCCTGTGGATCGAGTCTTTGCTGAAATAAACGAGAATATCGTTCATCCACCCCATGTTCCATTTCTGAGCGAATCCAAGCCCCCCCAGATATGTGGGGCGCGACACTCCCGGCCATGCGGTAGATTCTTCCGCTATGGTCAATACTCCCGGATAATATCTGTATATAACTTCATTCAGCTGTTTTAGAAAATCTATAGCCTCAAGGTTTTCGCGTCCGCCATACTGGTTGGGGATCCATTCACCTTCAGACCGCGAATAATCAAGATAAAGGATAGACGCTACCGCATCGACCCTGATGCCGTCGATATGGTATTTGTCAAACCAGTACAAAGCGTTTGCGATAAGGAAATTGCGGACCTCGTTCCTGCCGTAATTAAATATCAGCGTACCCCAGTCGCGGTGTTCTCCTTTGCGTGGATCTGCGTGTTCATAAAGGTATGTTCCGTCAAACCAGGCAAGCCCGTGAGCGTCTCTTGGGAAATGCGCCGGTACCCAATCCACGATAACGCCGATATTGTTTTTGTGGCACTCGTTAATAAAATATTTGAAATCTTCCGGTGTACCGTATCTGCTTGTCACAGCATAATAACCGGTTACCTGATACCCCCATGAACCGTCAAAGGGGTGTTCTGCCACAGGCAGAAGCTCGATATGAGTAAATCCCATTTCCCTGACATATGTTACAAGCCTATCGGCAAGTTCGCGATAGGTAAGAAACCTGTTGTCTTCCTCAGGCACTCTCATCCATGATCCGAGATGGACTTCGTAAATAGAAACCGGTTTTTCATAAGAAGATGTTTTTTCCCTGTGTTCGATCCATTTATGATCGTCCCACTGGAAATTGTCGGTATATACAACGGATGCGGTATTGGGCCTTACTTCCGAGAAAAACGCGTAAGGGTCTGATTTAAGCAGGACCGCGTTGGTCTGGGTTTTGACTTCAAATTTGTAAATAGTTCCGACTTCCAGACCGGGTATGAAGAGTTCCCATAAACCCACTCCGCCTCTGCATCGCATGGGGTTGATTCTTCCGTCCCAACGGTTAAAATCACCTACTATACTGACTCTCTTCGCGTTCGGCGCCCAGACGGCGAAAAATACTCCGCTTACACCGTTCAATGTCATAGGATGCGCACCTAATTTGTCATAAATATGATAATGTTTGCCCTCGGCAAATAAGTGCATATCGAAATCCGACAATACCGGAGGAAAACAGTACGGATCGTACTTTGTCTGTTTGCCGGTACCGTTGGGATATGTTATCTCAAGCTGATATGGCGAAATATTCTCCGCCGTCTGTATTATAGCCTGAAACAACCCTTCATCCCTGATCTTTTCCATCGAGGTGATCCTGTCGTCTTCTTTTATCTTTATTTCCTTGGCGACCGGATTGAACACACGCACAACGGTAGCGGATTTTCCGTTTACCAGAGTTGAATGCGGCCCGAGCACAAAAAACGGGTCGTGGTGTTCGGATTTGATTATCTTATTTATATCTTCCTGATGCATGGTAGAATTCCTTTCATTTTGGATTGCAACACAAGTATTTTAAGCAATCCTGTTTATCATAATCTATAAAATATATTATATTTTTATCAATAAAATCAAATAAAAATTTTCTAACCAGTTACGTTGATTTACAAAAAAAGGTAAATTTTATATTATATTCGAGTTCAATATAATCCAAAAACACACGCAATTTTGTCTGGTAAAATTTTAAATTTTGCCTAAAACAAAATCTCAAAAATGTCGATCTTACTAAAAAGGGATTTAATTTTTGGGAAAGGAAAAAAAATGTCTGATAACTTTGAAAAATATGTGGAACAGCTTGAAAAAATTATTCAGGAAAAGTTGCTGGATTCAGAGGAATTCCATGATATCTGCAAGAAACTCAAAGAAGAAAAATACGATGTCGAGATGGGAATTATGGCATTGCTTATGAATTATGAAAATAACGAGAAAGGTTTTGTTTCTTTCCCGTTTTACCTCGAATATAACGAAAAAACAGATATCGATCTCAGCGATAACGATAAAAAGTTTCTAAAAGATCTCGGAATAAGCATCTGAAGATAAAATTATTTCTCCGAATTCCCAAACTATACGTTACTTTATCTTTTTATTGAACCCGATAAACAATAATAATACAATATGATTGTTTATAAGGTGTCCGGAAGATACCGCACTCCGTGTATTATATATATAAGTTATTATAAATAAAAGTGATATACAATTGTTAAAACATATATTAATCTGTTATCTGTTATAAAAAAAATACGTTTTTTTTAGGTTTAAAAACGAATCCGTTTGACATTTTCCATAACTAATATTATTTATTATACAAATTTGTATGAAAAAAATTCTTGCCGAATCCACTTTAATTATTATTTTTTCAATACTGATCGGATGTATGATCAATCTCGTACGCCCTGATGGAATACCTTTTGTCGGCGACTGGAGAAACGTATCTGAAACCGCGAAAAAATCCGATATGCAGACCATATCCATAGATACCGCTTACAGCCTCTGGTCAACTCATCAGGCAGTGTTTGTCGACGCAAGGACCGATTCGGATTTCGCTACCGGAAGAATACCCGGCGCGATAAATATACCCCGCGGAAACGAGGATATGTATTTCGGCATACTCCGGGGATCGGCCGGTTACGACGATACTATTGTCGTGTACTGCTCAAGCGAAACATGCGACGACAGTTTTGTCGTGGCGGAGTATCTGAGGAGAAAAAATTATAAGGCTGTCAACCTTTATGAAGGCGGGATTGTCAAATGGCAGGAGAAAGGGTATCCACTGGAAAAATGAGCGTAATAAATAAAGTCATTTACTGGTTTTTGCGGTTATTTCTGGGCGGGCTGTTTATATATGCCAGTATCCACAAGATAACCGATCCGCTCGGGTTTGCCAAAATTGTGCATAATTTTCAGTTGTCGCCGTGGTACATGATCAATTTTACGGCTGTTGTCATGCCGTATGTGGAATTGATCTGCGGTCTTTTTCTTATACTGGGTATTTTCAGGCTGGGCGCGTTGTTCACAATAGAGTTTCTGCTCGGTTTTTTTACTGTGCTTATAGCCATCAACATAGCGCGCGGTCTTGATTTCACTTGCGGTTGTTTTTCCAATTCAACTGAAAAAACGTTTCTGGATATACCTTTGATAACGTTGTTGCGCGATATAGTGTTATTTCTTATGGGATTATACCTGTTCAAGCTTGAGAAACCTTATTTTGAGAAAAATTACAAAAAAGATGAGCGGTTGGATACAACCATGCCTGATTGTCACAGCTAATATTGCCTGAATAAAAAAAGGAGGCGAATATGGATTACGCTAAAGGAACATGCTCACGTGTTTTCTGGGTTCGGTTTGACCATAACGACGACCTGCTCGAAAAACTGAAAGAACTGGTGGTAAAAGAAAACATAAGGCAGGCATGGTTCTGGTGTTTGGGGGCGCTCAGGCACGCGCAAATCGTAACGGGCCCGCGCGAATCGGCGGTACCGCCTATACCGATGTGGCATCATATTATTGAATCGCATGAGGTTATAGGTGTGGGCAATATAACATTCCATGAAGATACCGGCCAGCCTGTAATTCACCTGCACGCTTCTTTAGGCAGAGCAGACGATACACGGGTAGGATGTATTCGCAAAAGTACGGAAGTTTATTTGACCATAGAATGCGCGATTATGGAATTTTCTGGTTTTGAAGCTGTTCGCAAACCGAAAGAAGGTATGGGGATAGACCTAATAGAATTTAAACGGGATTAATATATGGATTCGACAATTCACGAGCGCCAGATTGAGCTGTTGCACGAAATAACCAGAGCCATGACACATGGGCTTGATATTCAGGCGTCACTGAAATCAATTCTCGAACTGCTTGAGAAATACCTCAATATGAAACGGGGCACTATAGCTTTGATAGATGTGGATAAAGATCTTCTAACCGTTAAAGTCGCCCATGGTATTTCGCCGGAAAACCAGCTTAAAGGACAATACCGTGTCGGCGAAGGTATATCCGGCAGTGTATTTGAGACTGGTGAAGCGGAAATTGTCCCTGTAATATCAAAAGACCCGCGTTTTTTAAACAGGATGGGTATCCGTAATGAAACGGATATGTCGTTTATATGTGTGCCTATCAGAAGCGAGAAAAAAGTTATCGGTGTTTTGTCGGTAGATATGGAATACAAAACCGAGGCACGGTTCAATGAAGAAGTAAGGTTATTGAATATAGTATCGTCGATGGTCGGGCAGAAAGTGCATATGCATCGCCTGATAAATGCCGCCCAGGAAAAAATTATCGCTGAAAACATATCTTTAAAAGGCGAATTGAAAAACAGATATAAATTCGCCAATATTATCGGGTCATCCAAAGAGATGAACTCAATATACCAGCTTATAACCCAGGTTGCTCCTACCAATGCCAATGTTCTTATTCGCGGTGAGTCGGGTACTGGCAAAGAACTGATTGCCCACGCGATTCATTATAACTCTCAGCGATGCGATCAGCCGTTTGTGAAAATAAACTGTTCCGCGTTTCCCGAAACACTTTTAGAGAGCGAACTGTTCGGGCATGAAAAAGGAGCCTTTACCGGCGCCATGGCACGCAAAACAGGGCGGTTCGAATGGGCACATAACGGAACCCTGTTTTTAGATGAAATAGGCGATATCTCACAGGCTATTCAGATAAAACTCCTTCGAGCCATCCAGTTCAAGGAATTCGAGCGTATCGGCGGAAAAGAAACCATCAAAGTCAACGTAAGAATCATTGCCGCTACAAATAAAGACCTTGAGAAATCGCTCAAAGACGGTTCAATCAGAGAAGATTTCTATTACCGCATAAACGTGTTTCCAATATACATGCCACCATTGCGCGAACGTAAAGACGATATCATACAACTCGCCGATTATTTTCTTTTAAAATATTCCCGTGAAAATAATAAATATATAAACCGCATATCAACCGCCGCTCTGGAAGCATTTGTCAGTTACCACTGGCCGGGTAACGTCAGGGAACTGGAAAACTGTATCGAGCGGGCAGTGGTGTTGTGCACGCAAGATGAATCCGTGATTCTATCGAAACATCTGCCTCCGTCACTGCAAATGCCTGTAGTGCCGAATAATACAAAGAGCCTTGGAGCTGCGTCAATGCCTGTGGCGGTAGCTAACCTCGAACGGGAAATGATCATCGAGTCGCTGAAAACACACAAGGGTAACCAGTCGAAAACCGCCATAGATCTCGGCATTACAGAACGGATTCTGGGGTACAAAATAAAAAAATACAATATCGATCCGAGAATTTATTCTGCGTCTGTGCAAAAATACACAAGAATATGATAAATATCCCGATAAAAATAAATGTATAACTTAAACATAACAGTCAACCGAACCGAGGTTTTCCAAATGGAAAAAATTTTTGTGCTTGATACAAACGTTCTTCTTCATAACCCCGATGCGATTACGTCTTTTGAGGACAATAAAGTTATTTTACCCATAGAGGTACTTGAGGAACTCGACAAATTTAAAAAAGACCACGATGAAAAAGGGCGAAACTCTCGTATTGTTATAAGAAACCTCGATCATATCCGCCAGAAAGGGAGTCTCCAGAACGGGATCAAACTTGAAAACGGCGGGACACTGCAGATAGTTATTACCAATTACGATTCGCTTAACGGGTTTAGCCTCAAACTCACGGAAATCGATAACCGGCTTCTCGCCACAGCGTACCTTTTGCAGAAATCAAACAGTTGTCCTGTGATTTTTGTTTCCAAAGATATAAACGCGCGTGTAAAAGCTGATTCGCTCGGAATAACCTCACAGGATTTTCAGAGACAGAAAGTAAACATCGATGAACTATACCGTGGATGGCGAAAAATCGAACTTGATACGTTTGCCTCTAATCCCGATGACGGCATAAAAATAGATACCGAAATTCCGTTTTGCCCGAACGAATTCGCCATGATCGAAGAGAAATCCAAACCCGGCAAATTCCTCATCACCCGGTTCGATAAACCTACGGGCAAACTATACCCGCTTTTGAAAAATCTGGAATCGATGTGGGGTATATCTCCGCGCAACAGTCAACAGGAAATGGCGCGGGAATTGTTGCTGGACCCGCGGGTAGAGCTGATCTCGATGGTCGGGCAGGCGGGTACGGGCAAAACACTTCTCGCTTTAGCGGCGGGGTTATACCTTGTCCTTGAGAAAAAGGTATACGACAGGCTTCTGATATCGCGCCCGATCATGCCTCTGGGGAGAGATCTGGGGTATCTGCCCGGCTCAAAAGAAGAAAAACTCGAAAACTGGATGGAACCGATATTCGATAACCTCGAATATATTCTTACAGTGTTCAGAAAAAACTCAAAGAACCAGCTTTTTACGGTAAAAGATCTTGTCTCAAGCGGCATAATACAGCTTGAAGCGCTCACATATATGCGCGGAAGAAGTTTGCCGCGTCAGTACATAATTATCGATGAGGCGCAGAACCTTACTCCGCACGAAATAAAAACCGTAGTTACAAGAATGGGAACAAATGCTAAAATGATAATAACGGGCGACCCGTATCAGATCGATAACCCGTACCTCGATTCGGACAGCAACGGGCTCACTTACTGCGTCGACCGGATGAAAAACGAGAGTTTGTTCGGGCATGTGATCCTGACAAAAAGTGAACGCGGACAACTCGCTTCTATCGCCGCAAGGCTATTGTGAAGCTCAACTACGCCTTTTTTTTGTTCACCGAGTAGTTTTGAATATGAATACGTAATTCAAAAAAATATTTAAACCGGAAAACAGTTTTTTCAATATAATAAAACCATGAAACGATTACTTGTAGCAGTAATATTAACTTTATCGGGAATGTTCGGATCGTTTATATCCCCGTTTTACGGAGTGTGTATATACATCTGGTTCGCGTATATGCGCGCGCAGGAATGGGCATGGGGAACAGGCTGGTTCATGGCTCTGCGCCCGTCTATGACCCTGGCGCTTTGCGTTATTGGGGGATCGCTTATGCATGGCGAGAAAATTTTCCGCAAAAACAAAATTTCGCTTATGGTTGTCGCTTTATGGGCTACAATGCTGATAAGTTTCATAAACGCTTCCGATCATGAAACCGCTTTATATTGGTTCAATTATATATCGAAAGTCATTATACTCGGTTGTGTCATTGGCGGCCAGGTTAATACAAAAAAACGCCTCATAACTGTAATAATGGTGCTGATTGCTACTATAGGATATTACAGCGGTAAAAGCGGATTGTTTGGCATTCTTCACCCGTCGGAAAAAATTATGCAAGGACCGGGCGGAATGCTCGGTGACAATAACGAGTTCGCTCTGACTTTCAATATGATGCTTCCGTTTTTCTATTTCGGCAGTGAACTACTCACCAATCCACGCCACAAGAAATACAAAAAAGCTCTGAAAATATTGTTTTATCTTAGCATACTTGGTGTTATATTTACTTATTCGCGCGGCGGGTTTTTAGGTTTAATAGCGGTAATTCTTATGATTAATTACAGGTCAAACAAAAAGTTTACTTCTATTCTTGTAACCATGGCATTTGCCGGTATTATAGTTGCATTTTTTGTACCGGAAGCATACAAAAGCAGGGTATCCACAATAAACGATTCGCAGGAAAAAAGAGACGATTCCGTTAAAGGAAGACTCCATTTCTGGAGAACAGCCGTTAAAATCGCCAACGATTATCCCCTAACCGGTGTAGGCCCGCAATGTTTTTCCGACGTGTATAACCTCTACGACTCAACAGGCGGGTATTTCGGGACACACCGGGCTGTTCATAACTCCTTTTTCCAGATGCTCGCCGACAACGGCTATATCGCTCTTATTCTGTATATTTCATTGATTATTATTTCCATAAGGACTTGCCAGCGGCTTCGCAGATACGCCAAACCGCGCCCCGATCTGAGCTGGATTGTCAACTGCGCAAATATATTCGAGATTTCGCTGATCGGATACTGCGTCAGCGGTTTCTTCTTATCGCTGGCATACGGTGACCTCGTATATCACTTGTTTTTTATAATAGGATCTTTCAGCGAACTCGCTCATTTATACCTGTTCGCGCCTAAAAAAGAAACCGTTGTTTCCAAAGAGCCGAAAGCCATGCCAGCTGTAGGATGATAACGATAATAAACAGGTTATTTATACAACCTGTCTTACTGATAATGTATCTTATTAATGAATTTTAAAATGAGGTAATACATGAACCGAAAATCAACAATCTATGAGCTGTTTAATACAAAAGAAACAAATAAAAATATATCTTTGTGCGGATGGGTTCGCACAAAAAGAGATTCCAAAGGCGGATTTTCTTTCATTGAACTAAACGACGGGTCATGTTTCAACAATATTCAGGTTATTGCCGATTCAAATCTGCATAATTACGAATCCGAGATTTCAAAACTTACTACAGGATCAAGCATTGAAGTCGATGGCATTTTAACCGAATCACCCGCGAGCGGTCAGGCGGTTGAGGTTAAAGCGTTATCGATAAAAGTGTTTTCCATAGCCGATCCGGAGAAGTATCCGTTGCAGAAAAAGCGCCATTCTTTTGAGTTCCTGCGCCAGATAGCGCATCTCAGGCCGAGAACTAATACGTTTGGAGCAGTGTCGAGAGTACGCTCGGCGCTCAGTTTCGCGATCCATAATTTTTTTAAAAATAAAGGTTTTTATTATATTCACACTCCGATAATAACCGCAAGCGATTGCGAAGGTGCCGGCGAAATGTTTAAAGTAACCACTCTGGATATCGCCAACCCGCCGAAACTAAACGGATCGATAGATTTTTCCGAAGACTTTTTCGGCAAACCGGCTAACCTGACCGTAAGCGGACAGCTTGAGGCGGAAATCTACGCTCTGGCGCTCGGCAGAGTATACACTTTCGGTCCAACGTTTCGCGCGGAAAACTCTAACACATCCCGCCACCTCGCCGAATTCTGGATGGTTGAACCGGAAATAGCGTTCTGCGATTTAAAACAAGACGCCGATATCGCCGAGGAGTTTCTCAAATATATTATCGGTTACGTGATAGACAATTGCCCGCAGGAAATGGATTTTTTTAATAAGTTCATCGATAAAAATATATTGTCCACGCTCAGCCATATAATTGAATCGGATTTTACAAGGGTAACTTATACCGAAGCGATGGATATTCTCAACAAATCCGGGCATCAGTTCGAGTATCCCGTCGAATGGGGAAGCAACCTCCAGGCGGAACACGAACGGTATCTTGCTGAACAGCATTTTAAAAAACCGGTAATACTGACTGATTTTCCAATGTCCATAAAACCGTTTTATATGCGTGTTAACGATGACGGCAAAACCGTTGCCGCGATGGATATATTGTTTCCCGGAATCGGTGAGATCGTCGGAGGAAGCCAGCGCGAAGAACGATACGATATCCTCAAACAAAGAATGACGCAAATGGAGCTTAAAATGGATGATTACTGGTGGTATCTGGAATTGAGGGAATTCGGATCGGTACCGCACGCGGGTTTTGGGCTCGGGTTTGACAGACTGGTTCAATTTGTAACCTCAATGGGTAATATTCGCGACGTAATACCTTTTCCGCGAACTCCCAAAAACGCGGATTTCTGAAATAAAAATAATATACCCGCAACTGTTTGTTTATGGTATTGTATTACATTGTAAAAAAGATAAATTTAAATTATGAGGTGGATTATGAAAAAAACATCGTTTTGTTTGATAACTTTCGCGCTGATCGCGTCAATCGTATACGCGCAATCAAAAAGTACACCGCTTATAATTACCTCAACTACAGATATATGCGCAATTGCAAAAGCTATAATCGGCGATAAGGGCGAAGCTGTATCCGTTATGACCGGAGGCGATGACCCTGATTTTATTATTCCGCACAGAGCGGCGGTATTCAGGGCAAAAGAAGCCGATTTTTTCCTGAAAAACGGTATTGGGCTTGAAGAAAAATGGGAATCCCAATTACATAGCGAAATAGGCAATGCCGAAATAAATATCGGCGCAATCGGCAATATAGTTGTTACTTCAGGAATAGATGTTCTTCCCACAAAATCCGATGACGGAAAAACCAAACCGATAATTCATTCCAAAGGCAACCCTTATGTCTGGCTCGATTGGAAAAACGGAAAAACTATCGCGAGCAATATATGCGAGTTTTTATGCGTAACGTATCCGAAATGGGAAAAAGAGTATCGTGCCAACCTGTCTGCTTTCAATAAATCGCTGGAGGAAGGAGCCGAAGAATGGAAAAAGAGAATGGAACCGCTAAAAGGACAGAAAATCGTTGCCTATCAGCATACATTCGATTATTTTACAAATAAATACGGCCTGAAAGTCGTGCAGTATCTTGAACCCGCGGCAGGAATACCACCTACTGATACGCAGGTTGACAATTTCATAAAGTTTATTAAAGATAACAAAATCCAATTGTTTATAATTGCCGATTACAACAGCCGCAAGTTTCCCAATGAAATCGCTCAGGAAACAGGTGTGGAATTACTTGTTCTTCCCGCGTCTGTAGGCGACGATATAATCGACACTTACCCGAAATTGTTCGATCAGTTGACCAAATTGTTTAAGAATTATAATGCTCGCAATAACGCGAAAACCAATAAGAAAACTTCCGGTTCCAACCCGGCGAAAAAAAGCGCGCAGTAACAGGATCGTATGGTAAATAAATTTATACCTGTTTCTACGCAGGAAGTTTTAGCGCGCGGATGGAAAGAGCTCGACATAATCATTGTATCCGGTGACGCGTATGTGGATCATCCTTCGTTCGGACCGGCTCTGATAGCAAGGTGGCTTGAAAAACACGGGTATCGTGTCGGAATTATACCCCAGCCCTATTGGGATTCCATAGACGATTTTACCAGACTCGGTAAACCGCGCCTCTTTTTTGCAGTAACTTCGGGGAATATGGATTCTCTCGTATGCAACCGCACAAGTCTAAACAAACCGAGAAAATCCGATACTTATTCGCCAGGCGCGAAACCGTATTTGCGCCCTGACCGGGCGGTAATAGTGTATTCAAATAAAATCAAGCAGGCGTATAAAGATGTTCCCATTGTTATCGGCGGGATAGAATCGAGCCTGCGAAGGTTGGCGCATTACGATTACTGGAGCGATTCGGTGCGCAGGTCAATCATATTCGATGCACGCGCCGATATCCTTGTTTACGGGATGGGCGAACGCCCCGTACTTGAGATAGCCAAACGGCTCGAATCAGGTTCACGCGATCTGGACGGTATTGAGAGCACGGCGGTGATTCAATCGGATTGCCCTGTTAATGCGGAAATATTGCCTTCATATGAAGATGTTTCTTCCGATAAAAAAATTTATTTGAAAGCGCATAACCAGTTCGTGAGCTATTTTCTGAAACGCCCGGAGCATCCTATCGTTCAGCAACACCAGAACAGGTTTCTTGTGCATAATCCGCCTGGTTCGCCGTTGTCAACAGCGGAGATGGACAGTATATACGACATTGCGTATACCCGCAAATGGCATCCGATGTACGATAATTTGGGAGGAGTGCCTGCCCTGGAACCTGTCAGGTTTTCCATTACCAGCCACAGAGGTTGTTTTGGCGGTTGTTCGTTCTGTGCCCTGTTTTTTCATCAGGGACATATTATTCAAACGCGCAGTAAAGAATCTATTATCCGTGAAATAAACATATTGCGCGAAGATAAACTTTTTAAGGGATACATCTCCGATATTGGCGGCCCGACAGCGAATATGTATGGTTTGGGGTGTCCGCATCATGCGAGCGGCACACATTGCGGAAAACGGGATTGTCTTGGCAAAGAACCGTGTCCCGCGCTGAATCGCGATCACGCGAAATACCTTGGTCTGCTCAAAGAAGCAAGCAAAGTTCCGGGAATAAAAAAAATATTTATCTCTACCGGTATCCGCTACGATTTGTTTCCGGAAACCGAAGCTGAAAAAATACTTCGCGAAATTTGCAAAAACCATCTCAGCGGACAGATGAAAGTGGCGCCGGAACATATTAGCGATAACGTCCTCAAATATATGAAAAAACCATCGAAAGAAAAGTATCTGTGGTTTTTGAACCTGTTTGATAAAGTAAATAAACAGCTTGGATTAAAACAGTTTGTCATACCTTATTTTATAACAGCTCATCCCGGCTGTACCGACGAGGACATGCAGGAACTTGCCTCATTCCTTCGCAAACTGAGATTCATACCCGATCAAATACAGGATTTTCTTCCTACTCCCATGACCACATCGACCTGTATGTATTATACCGGTTTAGACCCTCGTACCGAAGACCGCATTTATGTCGCGCGTGAATACAAAGACAAAATGCGCCAGCGAGAAATCCTGCACGGTCACAGGGAAATACCGAGCCGTAAACCCGATACTAAACCGCGGGAAAAAAATCCGGCGCCCCGGTACCACAAAAAAAAATAAGAATCATCTCTGCCATACAATTACTTTAATAAGAGAAAGAAAAATCAATCCGTCAATCCAACTACTTTTTTTATTCGTTTTCACTCCTTCCTTCGCGGGAATGACAACAAAAGAGGGGAATGACATGAAACAATATCGGTAATACAGGGGTGTTTAAAACGCGAATTTCTCGAAATGTATGCGTTTAGGTTTTAATCCGAGTTTAATCAATGCGTTGCGCAATGTTGTCATCATTGGCACAGGCCCGCATAAATATATGTCTCTTTCTTTGAAATCGGGGACTATCCTTAAAATCTTTTCTTCATCGATGGAACCTTTTTCGCCATTCCATTTAAGATCTCGGCTGATAACGTGATAGACGCTAAAATTTTTGTTAGTCGCCAGATTGTCCAATTCGTTCTTAAATGTGATACCGTCAACAAACCTGTTGGAATACAAAAGTACGGAATTCCTGTTTTGGTTCAGAAAAACCGGTATCATTGCGCGGATAGGCGTAATACCTATACCGCCGGCGATAAACAAGGCTTTGTTCCCCGTGCATTTTTTTGCGGTGAACACTCCGTGTGGGCCGTCGATAACCACAGGCGTGCCGGGTTTCAACTGCTCTATCCGCGAGGTGAAATCTCCGACATTTTTTATGCTCACGCGAATATTTTTGCCGGTCGGTTCGCTTGAAAACGAGAAAGGATGTTCCTCAAACCAAAACCCTTTTGCCAGAAACCGCAAGATCATAAACTGGCCCGCCTCAAAATGGAAACCGGCAATATCGCGCCCGGTTATATAAACCGATACCACATCGCCGGTCTCCTTACATATTCGTTCCACTTTAAACCGGTACCGCATAAAATAGTAAACAGGCTTTATGAACCGGTATATCATAAGATTTCCGAATACAAATAAATACAGAAATATCCAGTAATACATAAAAAACGGATTCATTATGAAATCGAGACCGGCATTTATCTGATGCCCGAACGAGAAAATTATAGCAAAATAAATGGTGAAATGAATGTAGTACCATGTCTCGTATTTGATTCGTTTTTTTATGAAACTGATAGAGAAGAACATCGCATAAATAAAAATCAGAAACCCGATAAAAGCCAGAGAAACGTCTTCCCAGGTAAGGAATTCTCTGAACTGCTCGATAAAACCGGTATAATCGCGCTTAGAAAACCCGGCAGTCAAAAACAGCGGATGGGCAATAATAAAAATCCCTATAAGAAAACCGTTCCATTTGTGAAATACCGTGAGTTTGTCGAACCCGAAAAATTTCTCAACCCATTTTACTCTGCCGATAAGTATTACCTGCAGTAAAATACCGTAAACAGCGAACAATCCGGCAAGCATGCCAAGTTCAATCAACCCGTTTGTCGAGGATTGATCCAGCCTGACTCTGTAGTTCGAGTACCAGAACAGCAAAATGACAACGGGATTGACAAGCAGAAGGAATAATAAAACTAATTTTTTTATAGTATCTTTGCCCATAAGTAAATCCGCCAAATATAAACTCAATTTACAAGGTTAATCTTGTCTCTCGGATACGAACATTCAGGGCATATTCTTATTTCCGTATCTGTTGTTGTATATCCGCAGTTTGTGCATACGAGAAAATCCTTTTTTCCTTCTTTCCATGACTCGAGGTTATCGAGAGCTTCCTGAAAATATTTGGAATGAATTTCTTCTGTATCTTTTGCCCATTTGAAAGTTTTTTCGGCTTTGCCTATATTTTCTTTCTGCGCCTGTTCCATGTATTCCGGGTACATGGTTTGAACCTCGTGGTTCTCACCATCTATTGCGGCCTGCAGGTTTTCTCGGGTTGTACCTGCGGTTACAGGTTTTATATCCGCCGAAGGTGTTTGGTTGAGCGACTTTAATGTTTCGCCGATATTATTAATATGAACTTCCTCAGCGGCGGCGGCGGCTCGGAACAAACTCGCTACCTGCTGGTATCCTTCCTCATCGGCTTTTTTTGCAAACTCAACATACCTGGCGTGAGCGTTTGATTCGCCATCGTATGCTTTCTGAAGGTTTTCTACGGTTGACGGCGCTACTAAAGAGGTAGCGGCGGCTTTAATTTTTTCTATTGTCGTTTGTGCCAGCAAAATCGAGGTGATTGAGAACAACGCGCAAATAATACATGCGATTATCAGCTTCGGTGTTGTTTTCTTTTTCATCTTTTCTCCTCCTTAATTAATCTGTTTCCGTCTCCAAATTCATGACTGAACAACTCGCTGATGCCTGTACTTGTTCCTTATTATCCCCGGCAATATTTATTGATAACGCATATTTACTATTATTTGATAATAGTTCAATTTACAAAACAATGTAAATATTTTTTTACAATACGTAGTTTCGATTATTCTGCCCGCGATTCATACTGTGTTTCTAAGTACCTATTAAAAAGCTACATTCACATATAATGTGTTTTATATATTATATTATTATATATTACACTTCAAAAATATAAAACCGTGTTATGTATAGCTGATCTAATTATTTGATTATAGCCGGGATAATTATATATTACATATGCAATATTATATGTTATAATCATATTAAATCAAAAAAAAGGTGGAGAAAATATATCCTGTTTTTTTTCTAACCGGCACGATTAAAAAGGGAAACAGAATGACTCTTGAGAGCAGTAATAAAATAATTGCCGCGGGAATAAAGGAAACCACGGAAAAATATGGGTGCAAAAAAGAGAAACTTCTTCAGATACTTGAGGATTTGAACAAGGAATTCGGCTATTTGAGTGAATTTGTGCTTCTTGAGGTATCCAAAAATCTCGATATGCCTCATTCTCAAATATACGGTGTAGCGTCATTTTACTCGTTTTTGAACACCCAGCCAAAAGGGAAATACATAGTCCGTTTGTGCAAGACAATATCATGTTCGCTGGCAGGAAAAAAGAAAATCGCCAACGCTCTGGAGAATGAGCTCGGAATTCGGTTTGGTGAAACTACGCCCGACGGGAAATTCTCGCTTATGTTCACCAATTGTATCGGAATGTGCAATCAGGGCCCGGCGATGTTGATTAACGACGATGTATACTATAACCTTGATCCGGAAAAAGCTGTGGAAATAATCGAATCTTACGAATAAACCCGAAAGGATTTCTGATGGCAGGAATAAAAACGCAGATTCTTTTCTCGAGTTTTGAGCCGGGCAACGCGCTCAAGTTAGCCATATTGAAAACCGGTCCGGAAATTATTGAGGAAATAAAAAACTCCAAACTCCGCGGACGGGGAGGAGCGGGGTTTCCTACAGGAGTAAAATGGGATTTGGTACATTCGGCTCAAGGCGATGAGAAATACATTATCTGCAACGCCGACGAAGGTGAACCGGGCACTTTCAAAGACCGTATTTTGCTCACTGACCACCCGAAGAAAATTTTTGAGGGGATGGCGATAGCCGCGTTCGCTGTCGGAGCGAAACACGCCATAATTTACCTGCGCGCCGAATACAGATACCTTGTGCCCGGGCTGGTTCAGGCGATATCGGAGATGGAATCCGCCCGTCTTCTGGGCAACAATATTCTCGGCACAGGTTTTAGTTTATCCGTTGAAATACATCTGGGAGCGGGAGCCTATGTTTGCGGTGAGGAAACCGCTCTTATAGAATCGCTTGAAGGCAAACGCGGCGAGGCGAGAAACAAACCTCCATACCCTACAAAAAAAGGGTACATGGATTGCCCGTCAGTTGTAAATAACGTGGAAACATTCTGTTACGTACCTTATATTTTAACTAACGGAGCGGACTGGTTTCGTGAATACGGTACTCTGGAATCCACAGGATCCAAACTATTCAGCATATCCGGCGATGTGGCGAAACCGGGGGTTTACGAACTTGAAATGGGAACCACAGTCAATCAGGTGCTGAAAATGGTCGGTGCGCAAAACACAAAAGCAGTTCAAGTTGGCGGAGCGTCAGGAATTTGCGTTGCAAATAAAGATTTCGATAAACCGCTGGCATTCGAAGCCCTTCCTCCGGGAGGCTCAATCATCGTATTCAACAAATCACGCGATATGCTGGAAGTACTGAGCAATTTCATGGAGTTTTTCGTTGAGGAATCGTGCGGGCAATGTACTCCCTGCAGAGAAGGGACTTTCAGGTTGCTTGAAGGAGTTAAACTTATGCAGGAGGGACGTTGCTCAATCAACTATTTAAAAACATTGCGCGAACTCGGAGAAACCATGCGCGTGGCGTGTAAATGCGGGTTAGGACAAATGGCTCCTAACGCGTTTTTAAGCATAATCGATAATTTCAAAGGCGAGATACTCGCACGGGACAGAGTGGAAATTAACGGTAAGCAAACTCATTCAATCTAAGGAGAATGAATATGGCGGATAATCTATCTTCAAATAAAGTTACCGTCAATATAAACGGCAAAGATATTGAGGTAGATTTCGGCACGACAATACTCGATGCGGCAAAACTGCTGAATATTCATATACCCACATTATGTTTCCATCAGGATTTGTGTATATCCGGCATATGCCGCATATGCCTTGTTGAAGTCGATGGCGACAAGACACTTCAGGCGGCTTGCAGTTATCATATTACCCAGCCGATAAAAATAAAAACTTATTCATCGAAAATCAGGATCGCCCGCAAAACCATTCTGGAACTGTTGCTGGCAAACCATTACGGCGAATGTTACTCCTGTTTTCGAAACATGAACTGCGAACTCCAATCGCTCGCTAAAGAATACGGTATTGACGAACTGAGATTTGTTCATATCGATAAACCGAAATACAAACCCGATTCATCGTCGTGTTCCATTTACCGCGACAACAACAAATGCATCTTGTGCCGCAGGTGCATACGTACTTGTCAGGATTTCCAGGGAGTAAGCGCGCTCGATGCCGTGAACAGGGGAATAGACACAAAAATAGCGGCTTTTTTCGACCATCCCATTGTCGACGCGGTCTGTATATCATGTGGCCAATGCATTAACCGTTGCCCGACTGGAGCGCTTCGCGAAAAAGACCAGAGCAACGATATCTGGAACGCCCTCATTGACCCGGGCAAAGTAGTTATAATACAAACCGCTCCGGCACCACGAGCGGCTATCGGCGAGGAGTTCGGTTTACCCGCAGGTACGTGCGTAACCAAAAAACTCAATACCGCCTTAAAACTGATAGGATTCGATTACGTATTCGATACCAATTTCACGGCCGACCTGACCGTTATGGAAGAAGGGTCTGAACTGCTTAGCCGGCTCAAAGATAAACTCGTAAACAACAAAAATGTCTATCTTCCTATGATTACATCATGTTCACCCGGCTGGGTTAAATTCTGCGAACATTATTATCCGCAACTGCTCGGACACCTATCCACCTGCAAAAGCCCCCAACAGATGTTTGGTGCGCTCCTGAAAACATATTTCGCCCAGAAATCAGGGATCGACCCGAAAAATATTGTTGTTGTTGCGCTGATGCCGTGCGTGGCAAAAAAGTTCGAGTGCGAACGGCCTGAAATGCGCTCAAGCGGATATAAAGACGTGGATTTTGCCCTGACAACACGCGAAATGGCAAAGATGATCAAAGAAACCGGAATCGACCTGAAAGAACTTACCGATACGGATTTCGATTACCCGATGGGGATATCTTCAGGCGCAGGGCAGATATTCGGTGTTACCGGCGGAGTTATGGAAGCGGCTATAAGAACGGTTTACGAGATTGTAACCGCCCAACCTGTACCCTTTGACAATTTACAGGTAACACCTGTGCGCGGAATGGAAGGTATCCGGGAAGCGGAAATATATATCCCGCACGCTACAGACGACTGGAAATTCCTTGAAAACAAAATGTTAAGGGTAGCTGTAGCCCACGGTACATCGAATGCCCGGCTGGTAATGGATAAAGTGCTGGACGGACAGGCAATATGGCATTTTATCGAAATAATGGCTTGTCCCGGAGGATGTCTTGGCGGAGGCGGACAGCCTCAACCGACAAACGAACGGATACGAAAAGCGAGAGCTGATGCAATATACGCTGAGGAAAAAGGTATGGCGTACCGGAAATCGCATCTGAATCCAATGATTGAGAAACTGTACAAGGAGTTTCTCGAGCATCCGTTAAGCAGGAAATCTCATGAACTGCTTCATACGCGTTATACTCCGCGCGGGCGGTTTTAGTTACGGGTGAAAATCGATTCTTAAGTTTGTGCATAAACTGTGATTATATAAATTGTGATTGCTGAAATTTTTTTTCTATACTTTCATTGCGAGGTTCCAAGGGAATAGCGGCAATTTCAGATCCGATGGTTTTTTAGATCACCACGTCGTTTAGCTTTCGCAGAATTTCTCGTGATGACATATCAATTTATGATTTTTCCAGCGCTCCCAATATTTACCTTATAGTTCTGCAGAGGCTTTATATAAGAATAGTTCTTGTGCAATTCAATACCAATGTATATGATTTATTTACGGCTATCTATATCTTTTATGTGCCGGAAGGTTCGTAGAGTCAGCTTTCTTATATGGTTAAAACTTTTTCCATGGATGTTTCGAATCCTTTTTTATAATATAGAACACATATTGGTTTAAAAACACGGATATTATGCGCAGAAAAATCATAATTTTCCTTATCACAGTTATTCTTCTATCGGTTTTGTCAACAGTCGGATATATGTATATCCAACACCTTAAAAGGATATTTACGTATACACAACAGGATTGGCTCAACTACAGAATTGCCAAACTTAACGTTAAAGCGGAAAATCCTCGTAAAAAGAATGTACCCGAGTTTCTTGAAGGGCTGTATGATAAAAACGATCAAATCAGGCGGATTTCCCTCAAAGGGTTAGCCGGTTTTAACCAGAGCGAAAAAATAAAAGAGGAAATCCACGACAAACTCCTTGAGTTCATGGAAGACGACAACGAATCCGATAAAACGTTTTTTTCTATGGCCGCTTATGTTTGTTATAAAAAGTTTCCCGGCGAGAAAACAAAAGATTCTTTTAAAAAAATGATATATATGTTGCCCGATACATCATTTAAATATTTTCTCGGCTGTTTTTATTTATATGTTTTTACCGGACAGAAAGATTTCTTTAACGAAACCGAACGGATTATTGAGGAATCGCCCGAAAAATCCCGAACAAAGTATCTCAAGTGGATAATTTTATTAAGCCACAAAGATTTCATACCTGTGATCAAAAAATATTACCTCACCGATCAACAACCTGAATTAATAAAAAAACAGGCGGAAGAATCTATAGAATATATAGAGAAAAACCACAACAGGCTCTGGCCCGATTCCAATCCGCAAAAAAAATAACTCTTTACTAACAATTTTATTTTCCACTTATAAAAATAATTTATTTATCCGGCGATTTTGCTTTATTTATTTATGTATGATATATTTATATATAGTCATAATATCTAACAAATCGGGGGTAATATGAAACGACAAATCATGGGTATAGCTTTATTTTTATTTATAACAGGTGTTGCCGGGCAGAGTATAGGCGCGAACTATTCTTTCACGTCGCTGGGCAGTCTTGGAGGGAATCAAAGCTCTCCTTTCGATATAAATAATACTGGTCAGATTGTAGGGTCTTCATATGATTCATCAAACGGCGAATACGGGTTTATTTACCAGAACGGTACGATGTCCAAAATAATTCCCACCGATGGAATATGGAGTAATTTAAGTTCCATAAACGATTCGGGCGAAGCTGTCGGCACTTCCGGGATTCTTCCGGCAGGCAACGCGCATGGTTTTGTTTATAGCGGCGCAACCTTTACCGATCTCGGATCTCTGGGTGGCGACAGAACTTATGCCAGAGGAATAAATAGTTCGGGCAAAATCGCGGGATATTCCTATAACTCATCAAATAATGTGCGTGGATATATTTACGATAACGGCACAATGACCGATCTTGAAGATATCATGTCCTCCAACCGCACTTACGCTTTTTCCATTAACGATTCCGATATGATAACAGGATACACGCGAGTACCCGAGGGGACAATATCCGCGTTTGTTTACCAGAACGGTACAATGACATACTTTGACGCTTTTACAGAAAGATCGACAACCGGAGTGAAGATCAATAACGCCGGACAGGTTGTCGGGTATGGTTATGACTTATCAAACAATGTTCACGCGTTTATTTATCTTGACGGTGTGATAACCGATCTCGGAACTTTAGGCGGGAGATATAGTTATGGATACGATATAAACGACCGGGGACAAGCCGTGGGTATGTCGCAAACATCTTCGGAACAAACGCACGCGTTTATTTATGAAGATGATACAATGTTTGACCTTAACGATTTGGTTACATTGCCATCCGGCTGGATTCTTAAAGACGCAATGGGAATTAATGAATACGGCGATATAATTGGAAATGCCATATCACCCGAAGGAAACAATATCGCGTATCTATTGTATAATCATGAGGCTCATGGCGATAATCCGCCGGATAACGGTTCTTCTGTTCCCGAACCTTTAACGGTTCTGCTGTTCTTACCGGCTGTATATTCGCTCCGCAATCGGTTCATGGGGTATCGGAAATAAGATCCAGCCCGACCGGATCGCGGTTATTTATTCATTCCGGCTGAATTGCCTTTATGGTTTCGGCTAAATTCCGGCGTTAAGCTTTTATCGCCTGATGGCTGGTTTCAATAACACTTAGAAGTTTTTTAAGTTTTACCAGAAGATCGCGAGAATTGCGGAAATCCACCTGTAACCGATCGCCGATTTTGCTTTTTCGCAAAAGAATTTCTTTTTTCCAATAATTCTGGAGTGTTTTATCCCTGAGGCTGTATTCCTCAAGAATCCTGTTGATCAGTTCCAATTCTTTGCGTTTTTTTGACAGGTTCTGAAGGTTTTTCCTGCGAGACATCAATATTTTGAGTTCGTCCACAGTCATGTTTTCGCGAATAATTTTCTCAAACAGTTCCAGCATCTCTTCCTCGGATTTCAGCCTGAGAAGAACCCGCGCGTGAGCAAACGTTATTATTCCCCCCGTTACCGCTTTAATTACCTGATGAGGAAGGTATTCTAATGTACGCACATACTCGCTTATAATCGACTGGCTTTTTCCAAGCGCCTGCGCAAGCTCGTACTGGGTAAACTGAAACTGTTCTATGAGTTTCTTGTAACCGACTGCCTGCTCAAGAGGAGTTAACTCGCGCCGGTTTAAGTTGTCTACCATCCCTTTTATTGCCGCCTCACGATCGGATATTTTGTCATACACTATCGCCGGCACAACATTTAAGCCGAGTTCCTTTGAGGCTTTAAGCCTCCTGTGTCCGGCAATAATCAAGTATTCGCTCCCATTTTTTTTAAGCATCAGCGGATTCAGTATTCCATTGGCATATATGGAGTTCTTCATCTCCTCCATATCGAAATCGGTCTCAACCCGCATCTGAAACAAACTTCCCGTGATCTTTGATACTTTTATCTGTTCGATATTTTGTTTATTGAACATTTCCAGCTCCTTAAAAGGATAATCTTTATTGAATTAAGAAATTAATTTAATAGATTTATATTAATTCTGCAAATAAAAATTTTATGATTTTTAAATCAAATGAAAAACGGGATTACCCGAGGATTTAAAAGTGCTGTAACGCTTATAGCGTTAATCATTATTTCTTGTGACTGATATTTATTTTCCGTTTCCGGAGCGGGCTGTAAAATTTCATGTTTTAAAAACGCCGAAAAGTATTTTCTTCTGTCATTCTTTTTTTCTTCCTGTCATCACCGCTAAAGCTGGAATCCAGGAGCTAAACTAATTGTATGCCAATAATAAATATGGGTTTATAAAATATTTTACGATTATATTATCCGAAAAACCAGCTGTTAAATCCGATTCATGTTATCATCCTTTCCGTAACAATGAAATTGAACATTATTATTCATGCAGATATATGATATTATATTATTATAATGTAAATTATTTATGAATAACTGCGTTCATTACTATGGTTCTATCTGATGGTTCTATGGGCTTAAGAAACTTGACTTTTTCATAATTATATGCAATATTATATATAGGATAAACGTAATCTATTTTTTAAATTAAGCTGTTATAAGAAATAAAATTGAGGTTTATAAGGATCATGAAATTTTTAAAATTATTTTTTTTGGTTGTAAGTTTTTTTTCGGTTTTATCAAATTCAGATGTCTTTCCAGTATCATATACGTTCCGTTTGCTGGATGATATTACATACTATAATAACAATGCCGCTGGTAGCGGAGTAAGTGAAAACGGATATGCGACGGGAGATACGGCTACACTTATCGGTTTGCTGGTTCGCCAGCGCGCTTTCCGGTATGATCCTTTCTCGAACACAATTAAAGAACTCGGCATTATCGCGAGATTCCATAGTTATGGTATTGATGTAAACAGCAAAGGCGATGTTGTCGGTTATGCCGAAACAGCAGACCTAAATTACCACGCGTTCTTATACACTGATGAGACAGGTATGCAGGACCTTGGCACATTGGGAGGCGAAGAAAGCAGGGCAAACGGTATAAATAACCTGAGACAGGTTGTCGGATGGTCATATGACTCCAACGGCAATACCCGCGCTTTCATATCCGAAGGCGGCGGGCCTATGCGACAACTTCAGGTATGGTCGGGAAGAAGCGTTGCTACAGATATAAATAATAGCGGGCAAATAGTCGGACAGGGATGGAATGGTACCGCAAACCACGCTTTTTTTTATGAGGAAGACCCATCTACCGGAGAAATAAAAATTCTGGATCTGGGCACGCTTTATCGGACTACCTCGGACAGCTCGGCAACGGCAGTAAGCCAATCGGGGGAATTTATTGTCGGCAGTTCCGAACATCCATCTTATAGAACCCATGCTTTTTTATATGTACGGTCCGCAGATACAGGAGAAATTATCGATTTGGGAACATTAGGCGGAAGTTTCTTATACAGTTACGCCAGAGGCGTAAACAATAGCGGACAGGTTGTCGGCGATTCAAAAACTTCCACGAATCATTCTCACGCATTTCTTTATGAAGATGGGGAAATGATCGATTTAAATGACCTCACTATTTTTGGAGCTGAAAATTTTGAGTTTACAACAGCTGCGGATATAAATGATTTAGGTTGGATTGTCGGTACAGGCAAATATCCCGGCGGGTTACCACGCCCATATCTATTAATCGTTGACCCTAATGATAATAACGCTGTTCCTGAACCGGCAACGATTATTCTCCTTATCGCGGGTTTTTTCGCTAACCGGATTCATTTTGCCAAAAAAATAAAATGTTTTAGCGAATAAACCGGCATTTAATTAATCCAATATCCGTACAATAAATGAGAGCACAGAAAGAGCCTAAAAAACTATGTCTTCACGAGAACTTTGATATAATCAAAACATCGTGGTGATTTCAAAAACTAATTGAGAGAAATACATCAAAGAAAACAGGTGTTTTCCCTACTTTTCCCACACGGACAAAATAAATATATTCAAAGCATCCATAGAAAAAGTTTTTGTTTCTTTTTTCAAAAAGAAAAAAGTCTTTATTATTTATTATTAAATCGTTACGTATAGCTTACGGATAGGCGTAATCATAATATCTTTAAGCGGCGCGATCTGTCAGATAGGTATATCCGCCAATTGATTCGGGCATAATCTTCCGCATCTTCCGCACAGGCGTATGCCGATTTATTTTTTTCAGTTTTTGCCTGATCGTATAACGCGCGGCATAATCCGCAAGTTTTTGATCCGTTGATAGACTAAGAGTGGATGTGTTTACAGGGATAGCGTATGACAGGACAAGCAAAAGCCGTGTTTGAAACGATTTCAAAGATAAAGCCCCTCTGGAATACAAATCTTCCCTGCCGAACATTTCAACAATGAAAACAACCTTTTATTTTGCGTAAGAATAACATAATGTTTTACAATTACGCAATAAACAATAGATTTCAACCCTAAACTTTTACCTTCGAATATCGCTTTTGCGCTTTGTTGCGAAACCGCCAGGATGTTCTAATTTGGGGGAAGGTTATCTTTGATATTAAAGCCGGTGATAAGTATGAAGCCTGTTTTTATTTTATACAGCCACAGGTTTAAAATAAGCTCAGGCAAAAAAAAACCGGATTCAAGAAAAGATTTTTTCTCAAACCCGGTTTTGTTTTCAATAACGGAATTATTTTATTTCAACAACTTCAACATCGAAATCGAGTTTTTTTCCTGCCAGCGGATGATTAAAATTCAAAATAACGGATGTTTCTTTAACTTCCTTTATTTTAACCGGATACGGTTGACCGTTTGGTCCCTTTATGTATAATACGAGGCCTGCTTCCGGTTTTACGTCGGGAGGCAGTTTATCTTTTGGCACTTCCTGAAACGCCTGAGGGTTTTCCTGTCCGTAGGCGTCTTCGGGTTGAACCTGAAAACTTTTTTTCTCGCCTTGTTTCATTCCCAATATCGATTTTTCGAACCCGGGTATCATTTGTTTGTTGCCCACTTCGAATGTAAGGGGTTCTTTGCCTTCGGAACTGTCAACCAATTCACCGTCTACGGTTAATTTATAATTAACTTTAACGGTTTTGCCGTTTTCAACCACCATTGAACTGTCTCCTTTCTGATTTACCGCAGTATCGTTATCAGCCTGAACCGATGTGTTATCCATCTCAACAGGAGTTTTTGTTGTGTTATCCGCTTCCTGAGCTTTATCCTGCGAACAGGCGAAATTGGCATATGTACTTAAAACTAAAATTAAAACGGCGGTTAAGAATTTTCTATTCATCTTTTCCTCTTTGTTAAATTTTTATTGTGAAACAGATAGTAAACCCATTTTGAATCAAACTGGAAAATAATATGATATAATTTGCGTTATTCAGTTCAATTGAAAAGATTTTTTCGCCGGAAATGAATGTAATGGAAGCTAATTATTATCAATATAGTTTTATCGTCAAAACATAAAGTAATCTTATACTATTTTTTTCTAAAAAAGAAAAATAAAATTCCTGAAAAAGTTAAGAATATTACCGACGGTTCCGGAACAGTAGCAGGTATAGGATAAATACTCTGAACCGAAGATACATCCCAGCCGGACAAAGAATGGTTGATTTCTCCTTTGCTTGTTAACCCGACCATTACGGAATCCACACCTTCAGGAGAATGGTGAAGCCCCAGAGCATGTCCTATTTCGTGAACCGCTACGGTTTGGATATCGTATTTATTCGCTGAACCGTCTGTGCCCCAAAGATATGAATCGTTGAAGAAGATAACTACCTGTGCGAGATCCCAGTACCCGTTGTGATCGTAATCGACTCGGTTGCCGTTGAGGTCTCTTATGGTGAATGGCCATGCGCCGGACAAATTTGCCGGGTTGCCTCCTATTTGGGACCATGTTGTTGAGTTCAACCATCCGCCGAACACGATATTTGAATATGTGTAATTCCAGCTGGCGTTATCGACAAAATCATACGCGCCGCCGCGATCAGGATTGTTTACAAAATTGTAGTTTGCCAGAACCTGATCCCAGACAGAAAACGCCCCGTTTATCGCCTGATATGTTTGTTGCAGGGTGACATCGGTTGAAATATCGCTTTCATCCAGAGTCCATTTGATCTGTGTGGTACCCGGATAATATCCCGGTTCCACATTCCAGGCGAAATAACCGTTCCAGTCGGTTGAGGCGAAAAGATTTGGTGATAAAAGTAAAAAGGCCGTTATTGTGAAATAAACTATTCGCATACACATCCTCCAGTAAGACGTTCTAAATTAATTTTAGCATGGATTATTCAATGTTTCAAATAACATCAAATAATTTCTCGTCAATATCCGGGAGAAACCTGCTGGGCGAAGCGAATAAAAATCCCTGGGCGAATTGAACGCCGAGTTGCCGGATGGTTTTCAGTTCCTCGACATTTTCTATACCTTCAACAATTACAGAAGTAGGTATTTTTTTTGTCAGATGAAGCATGAACGATATGATTTCCTGTTTGAAATCGTGGCAGTTTATGTTTCTGATGAGGCTCATATCGATTTTTATGAAATCTATATAGTTTGGCAACAGTTCACTGAGCATTTGCAAACCGGAATACCCCGCGCCGAGATCGTCTACGGCGACTCTGAATCCGGATTCTTTGAATGTAGATAAAATTTCCCGTAACGCTGCGAAATTCTCTACAGCCCTTCGTTCGGTGAGTTCAAGAACCACCTGGCTCGGTTTAATATTCGAATCTTCCATAACCTTGAGTGTCTCTTTGGTAAAAAAATGAGGGTCCTCGAAAGTATGCGGCTCAACGTTAATAAACAGCAATCTGTCAGGCTGGAACTCTTTCAGTCCTAAAAACGCCTGTGTTCTGCACAGCCTGTCCAATGCCCAAACTGCGTTGCTTTCGTAAGCGACTCTGAATAAGTAATCGGGGTTTTCAAATTCGCCTTTGGGCCCGCGGTTTAACGCTTCGTAACCTGCTATCCTCCTGTTAACCAGATCGATAATCGGCTGGTAAAATGTGGATATCCTTTTGTTGATAACGATACTTCGCAATATACCCGATCTGCGTTTGGAATCTTTGACGCGCTGGTTTATGGAAGTCTGGTGTGCTTCATCGACTGAGTTGTAAACGAGCCTTTCAAGCCGTTGTGTCGGGTCATCCTCAAGAATAGAATATCCGAAATAACATCCGAGTTTCTCAAATACATCTTTGCCGAGCCGTTTGCGGAGTTCTTTGTTGAATTCGCATCCGATTCGGTTGCAGAGTTTCGCCAGGTCTTCGCGCAAAATAATCCGTTTTGTGCGCGGAGGAGAGAGCAGAAGCATAAAGGAGCTCCCTTTTATCATCATTTCGCAAACAGAGTCGTGTTCGCGCATAAACCTGTTTCTAATTTCAACCAGTGTTGATGCCAGTTCTTTGGTAAAAAAGTCGAACTTTCTCCACCCGTACATTTGTTCGAGCATACTGTATTGGACAATATTTATATATAAAAAACCCATTTGACCCTGTTTGTTGAGTATATCCTCAATAAGCTCAAACATAACGGGAAGCGTAGGGAGTTCGGTTACTTCATTGAATAGCAATTTGCGCAGGTTGAACCGCACCTTCTCATCGTCAAGCGGGTCCTGCCGGCGAAAATGAAATGACAATATATTATCATTGGTTTCTTCGGGTTGCTGAAAAATCATTAATTACCTTTCCGGAATTGTTCATCAACAAATTCCTTGTATCACAAGTATCGATATTTTTATTATATATAAAAAAACAAGCACAGTCAAACTAATTTATACATCAAGAAAGATTAAGAAAGGAAACATTTGAATTGACTTCCTATGTGAATTAAAATAGAATAACCCGCTTATATTTGTGTTGGTTTAAAAATCGGATAACATGACGGAATCAAATTATGAAAGTTATATTGTGTACTTTACCTGAAGTCTTTATTTCAAAAGAATATTTACCGCCTCTGAGCCTTCTGTATCTCGGCGCCCAGCTTAAAAAAGAAGGGCATGACGTACGCATTATTGATTCACATATTGACAAACTTGATATAGATAACCTTATCAAGGAAATCATCAGGGAAAACCCTGCTATTTTAGGCGTAACCGGTTCGTGCCATAACCGGTTTAACGTAATAAAAGTTATACAGGAAGTAAAACGGATTGCGCCCGGGATCGTAACTGTGGCGGGGGGCGAACATTTCACCATAACCGCCGAAGATGCGCTGAAATGTATACCTGAACTCGACGTAATTGTAATATGGGAAGGCGAATACACGCTTTGCGAAATAGCCGAAGCCGCCGCCAGCGGATGCGATTTCAGTTCTATTAAAGGTATCGCCTATAGAGATAAAAAAAGCGGGGAAATTATTTTTACCGAACCGCGCCCGTTCATTCAGAATCTCGACGACCTGCCGATGCCCGCCTGGGATCTGATTGACCTGAACAAGTACGAGGCGAAACTTGAAGGAACCTATGATATAAGAGCTATCGGCGTGATAAGTTCACGCGGATGCCCAAATCAATGCGTATTCTGCTCAAATTCCGCATGGGGCAAAAAAAGCCACCGGAGACGGTCACCTCAAAATTTTATCGACGAAGTGGAGTTTCTTCATAAAAAATACGGATTCAACGGATTCGATTTCTGGGACGATACATTGACCATAAGCAAAGATCACATATACGGTATTTGCGACGAGATCCATAAACGCAACCTGAATATAAAATGGTATGCGCGCGCACGTGTCAATACCGTCAACCGCGAAATGCTCGAGTATATGCGCAACGCTGGATGCGTCGCTATCGCTTATGGTATTGAATCGGGTAGCCCAAAAATCTTAAAAGCGATAAAAAAGAATATTAATCTCGATCAGATTCACCGGGCGGTCAAAGATACCGCCGATCTCGGTATGGTTGTGAAAAACTGTTTCATGTTCAGTTTGCCTGAAGAGACAAAAGAAGATATCATGATGACCATCAACCTGATGAAACAACTCGCGGCATATTCGCCGAAAGTTATCAACCCTTACGGCCTGACCCTAATTTATCCGGGAACAGATCTTGAGAAAATGGCAAAAGCCGACGGCAAATTCCCCGTCGATTTTTCATGGAACACTTATGTGGAGTTCCCGAAATCGAGATTGTATGGGCAGAACAAGACATTGCCTTTTTATGAAGATATCCTTACGGTTGAAGAGGTAAAATCGATTATCCGCAGGCACCTTGTTCCAAAAGGCAATTTCTTTAAAAAAGCCGCCAGAAGATTGTCTAAAGTTAAAAGTTTCAGTGATTTAGTAAGCCTTTTAAAGATTATAAGATAAAATTATGAAAAAAGTCGTTCTTGTTAATCCGCCTGAAGTAAAATTCGAGGTCACCAAAGACCCGATGCCGCCTCTTGGGCTGGCAATGCTTGCCGCCATGCTCGAAAAAGAAAATATTCCCGTTACTATAATCGACGGCGCGCTCGATAAAATCGATGTGAACGAGATTCCCGAACTGGTAAAAAAAGAAGACCCGTTCCTCATTGGTGTTACCGGAACAACATGGAACCGGTTCGACAGTTTTGAGACTATCCGGAAAATAAAGAAAGCGATGCCGGATATACCTGTGGTTTACGGTGGCCCGCACGCTACCTTCGCGGCGCAAGACACATTAAAAAATCTACCTGAAGTGGATATCATAGTCAGAGGCGAAGGGGAACATACGTTTACGCTCCTTGTTAAATCGATTCTGGCGAAAGAAGATATATCGGGTATCGACGGCATAGCGTTTCGCAAAAACGGCGATATCGTGATCAATCCGCCGGCTACTCTGATAGACAACCTCGATGTTTTGCCCGAACCTGCCCGGCATATGCTGAAAATAAATCAGTATAACGAAACCTTTTTCGGCAAGAAAAGCACAACGGTCATGACATCGCGCGGATGCCCAATTGAGTGCGTATACTGCTCCACATCAATGTTATGGGGCAAATTTCACCGTTGCAGGTCGCCAAAACTTGTCGCCGATGAGATAGAATCGCTCATAAACAAATACGGAATAGAGGCGGTCTGGTTTTTTGACGATACTTTAACACTTAAAAAAAGCCATATCGAAGGGCTTATCGCGGAAATAACCTCGCGCAAACTTAACATTATATGGTATTGCGAAGTTAGAGTAAATACCGTCGACAAAGAACTGCTCACCGCAATGTATAACGCCGGGTGCAGATACATATCTTTCGGTGTTGAAACCGGTTCTCCGCGAATACTCAAGACTATAAACAAGGGTATAACCCTTCAGCAGGTCGAAAACGTTATAGACTGGTGCAATGAACTCGGCATAAAAACAAAAGCCTTCTTTATGCTCGGTTTACCCGATGAAACAGTGGAAGACGCGAAAATGACAATCGATCTGATAAAAAAACTCAAGAAAAAAGTTACCGTAATCGCCCTTGCCGGAGGAACAAGCATATTGCCCGGCACAAGAATGGAAACCTGGGCGAAAGAAAAAGGGTATTTCCCTATCGATTTCTCATGGGTTAAACCGTATTACAACCTGCAAAACCCAACTATCGGGCGCGATCCGAGGCTTCCCACATTAATACAACCCCAGATGGGATTCAACGAAATCAGAAACCTTAATTTTTCGGTGAAAGATAACCTCATCCCGCTGAATAAAATACTCAAACGGCTGAAAAAATATTACGATCCGCGCGAAATAGTTAAGGATTTCATACTCGTTTGCAGTATTATCTCATACAAAATCAAAAATAAACTGAAATAAAACCAATCCGCTATTCCCTATTGATATTGACTCAATATGATATTATCGCGATATTGAATATGTTTACGATAATACTATTTGGCAAAATATATTTACATTAATTTAAAGAATACGTTGATCGTAGGGAAACTTCTTAATGTAAATAAAAATAAAATGGATTTTTATTAACTTATATTATTTCTGTAAACTATAGATGCATAAACATAGTTTCAATTTTTTCATTTCTAAATCGACTCGATAATTTTGTTCTTGTATTCGTTCTTTTGACGGGTCATATTTACTTTATACATCAATTATTTATTCCACGGCATTTTGCACAAAAATGTTGCCATCGGGCAGAAACCTGTTACCGCTGAAAACATCAACCCGATAGAAACAAAGCAGGGAACAACAATAAACAGAGGGTTCATTGTCACCGTAAATATCACACCCGTAAACGATATCGCTCCCGCGGCAAAACGCACCTGTTTGTCTATGGGCCATACATTCCTTTTCCCTGATTCAACAGGGTAACCGGATTTCTGCCAAGCTTTTATTCCGCCATCCACAACAATAAGATTAGTAAAACCGGCTCTGCTAAGTTTTTCCACCGCCTTTTGCGCCCGAAATCCTTCTTCACAAAGTATATATACAGGTTTTTCTTTATTTATTTCGCCAATTCTCAAATCCAACTTCGATAAAGGAATGTTCGCTGTTTTAGGGATATGTTTAGTATTCCATTCGCCGGGTTCTCTTACATCGATTACCTGTATTTCGGCTGGTCCATCCAAAACCTTTTTCAAATAAGAAACTTCGCAATTCGTTTTTCCTGAAGCGCCCATAAGATACTTTTTCCTTTCTATTTAATAATATCATCTGAAAATTTAATATTAAGAATTTATTCAAGGAAAAAAGTTCAATAAATAGTTATATATCCGTAAAAAATAATGGTATTTTAAATATATTATGTACGAATATCAGCAAAAATGAAATAATATTGCGATACTGAGGGCATAAATCATAAATATATTTCATCAATTAACAAAATTGAATAAATCATGTCGGTGTAGGGAAGTAAAACTTTTTTGTTATTCGCCTGATAAGTTAATCATTATTAAGATATTCATGCAATATGCCGATTGCTATTGGGAAACTCTTTTCAATACAACAACCGAATGGAGGAGATATGGCTGATATTAATGTTGGAATAATTGGTACAGGTAACTGGGGTAAAAACCATGTCCGTAATTTTCAGAATACAAAAAACTGTAAACTTGTTGCCTGTTGCGATGCCGACGAACAGAAACTAAACGCTATAAAAGCGGCATCGCCGTCGATGAGAATATATACCGATTTTCACGAGTTTATGGATCAGGGGGACATAGATGCGGTTGTAATCGCGTCTTCCGCGGTTACGCATTACATGATCGCCAAAGACGCGCTGAATCGCGGTAAACATGTGTTTGTGGAAAAACCTATGGCTTTGCGATCCGCCGAAGCGGAAGAATTACTGAAATTAGCTCAGGAAAAAGAGTTGACTCTGATGGTGGGGCACCTGCTCGAGTACCATCCCGCGGTGGAAAAACTTAAAGAACTTATTTCTTCGGGTGATATCGGCGAGGTCTACTATATCTATTCGCAGAGAGTCAACCTCGGAGTTATCCGATCGGAAGAAAACGCGTTGTGGAGTTTTGCCCCGCACGACATATCCATAATATTGTATCTGCTTGACGAGGAACCCGACAGCGTAACCGCGCGGGGAGAATCGTTTCTGCAGGAAAGCGTGGAAGATGTGGTTTTCCTCAACCTGAAATTCAAAAGCGGAAAAATGGCGAATATTCAGTTAAGCTGGCTTGATCCGCATAAAATAAGAAAAACCACTATCGTAGGATCGAAAAAAATGGTAGTATTTGACGATGTCGAACCGTCGGAGAAAATAAAAATCTATGACAAAGGCGTAAACTACAAACCGTCTATTGTCGGATACCATGAGATGTTTGAAATAAGAACAGGCGATATTCTGATACCGAAAATAAGCCTTAAAGAACCTCTTAAATTCGAGGCGGATCATTTCATAGATTGCATAATCAACAAAAAAACTCCAAGAAGTGACGGCAAAGACGGGTTGCGGGTAACCAAAGTACTCGAGGCGGCACAAAAATCTCTGGAGAATAACGGCAATGTAGTGTACATTTAATAAAACGGAGGTTGATTCAGATATGACAGAAAAATTTTTTATCCATGAATCATCTTATGTCGACGAACCGTCGGATATTGGCGAAGGAACAAAAATATGGCATTTCACGCATGTTATGCCCGGCGCTAAAATAGGCAAAAACTGTTCTCTGGGACAGAACGTAAACGTAGGGTCAAAAGCTGTTCTGGGAAATAATGTAAAAGTCCAGAACAACGTATCCATTTACGATGAGGTAATACTCGAGGATGACGTATTCTGCGGCCCGTCAATGGTGTTCACAAACGTATTCAATCCGCGAAGCCACGTTGTGCGCAAACACGAGTACCGCCGTACTATTGTGCGCAAAGGTGCCAGTATCGGTGCCAACGCCACGGTTGTGTGTGGTGTGGAAATCGGTAAATATGCGTTTATCGGTGCGGGGTCGGTTGTTACAAAAAATGTGCCGGCGTTTGCGCTGGTATACGGCAACCCTGCCCGCCAGCAAGGCTGGATTTGCCAGTGCGGTGTTAAACTGGTTCTGAATGGTACAAACACGTCGTGCGGCCAGTGCGGTACATCATACGAACTGAAAAACAACGAATTGGTTATGATATAATTTCGCAAAAGGAGTTTTTTTCTATGAAAGTCCCCATGTTAGATGTAAAAGCCCAGATAGAATCATGCAAACAGCAGATACTTGAGGCTGTCCATAAAGTAATTGACGACTGTCAGTTTATCATGGGGCCTGAAGTGAAAGAACTCGAATGCAAACTCGCAGGGTACACCGGATCCAAATACACCATCGGATGCGCTTCGGGAACCGACGCGTTGCTTCTTGCACTGCGCGCATTTGATATTGGAGCGGGCGATGAGGTTATTACCACGCCATATACTTTTTTCGCTACTGCCGGGGCGGTAGCAAATGTCGGCGCGAAACCGGTTTTTGTGGATATTATTGACGATACGTTCAATATCGATCCGGCTCAGATCGAATCGAAAATCACACCGAAAACAAAAGCGGTTATCCCCGTTCACCTGTTTGGGCAATGCGCGGATATGAATCCGATAATGGCAATCGCAAAAAAATATAACCTGAAAGTGATCGAAGACACCGCGCAATCGCTTGGCGCGAAATATAAAGGGAATATGGCAGGTACTATCGGCGATATCGGTTGCTACAGCTTTTTCCCGAGCAAAAATTTAGGCGCTATCGGCGACGGCGGGTTTGTGACCGCTAAAGATCAGGCGGTTGCCGAGAAACTCGCTATATTACGGTTACACGGTTCAAAACCGAAATATTATCATTCGATAATCGGAACAAACAGCAGGCTGGATACCATTCAGGCGGCGGTGCTTCTGGCGAAACTCCCTCTTCTTGACGGCTGGGCTCAAAAACGAATGGAGAATGCTAAATATTATAATAACGCGCTGGCAAATATAGACGGCCTTCGCACTCCGTATATCGATCCGAATTGCCATCACGTGTTCAACCAATATACTCTACGCACGGAAAAACGCGATGAGCTGATGAAACATCTTGAAGCCAATAATATCGGTTGCGCGATATATTATCCGGTATCGCTCCATCTGCAGAAATGTTTTGAGTATCTGGGATATAAACAAGGCGATTTCCCGATATCGGAAAAAGCGGCCAGAGAATCGGTATCGATTCCGGTTTATCCTGAACTTACAAAAGACCAGATGGATTACGTTATCGGTACAATAAAGAACTTTTTCAATTAAACTGTATCCGGTAAGTTTAAGCAAATTATCCTAAATAAGATTACCATGATTGGCGGGCAAAACATCTTTTTCCGGTAAATCAAAATATTGTTTCGAACCTGGATTCCCGTCTTCGCGGGAATTACAGGTTTAGATTGCTGAAAAACCTCAGATTAATGTGTTATAACGTATAAACAAAAAAACGCATACCGGTATTTTGCGCAAATTATATTAGCGACGGTCATAATGATGATGATTGTCACAATCATTGTCATCATAATGATCATGTTTGTGCCTATCATCATGGTTGCGGTATCGATGATCGTAACGGTTTTTGCCACAATCGTTGCGCCGGTAATGTTTTTCGCTCTCGCATCCTATCTGGGCTAAAATCATGGCACAGATAAATAAAAACATGAATTTGTTTTTCATGCCGGTATCCTTTCTTAAAGATAAATTTTCAATTACATGACATCGATTACAGATAATCCTGAAAAAATATTTGAAAATAAAGACGGTATAAACAAACAAAAATTCACGCGAAACAATAAATAAATATTATTAGCACGCAGAATTTACTTGCGGATAAAATTGATTTAAAGTATATATAAAGACCCTTTGTCTATTTTTGATTGACATAATTTTTTTTGAAATTTATAATATCCGCCATTATGGTGAAAATAAAATAATTTAACATAAAAACGAGGATAACTTATCATGAAAATGACGTTTCAACCTTCAAACTTAAAACGCAAACGCGATCATGGGTTCTTAAAAAGAATGGAGACAAAAGACGGCAGGAAAGTATTGTCACGCCGCCGTGCAAAAGGGAGAAAACGTCTGACTGTATAACGATTTGATGGTTAGGCGCGCCGGGTTTAAGTTACACAAAAAATGGGAGTTCCAGCGGGTTTACCAGTCGGGCAGGAAATTCGGGCTTGATCATATCACTTTATTTGTCTTCAACAGGACTGATTCAAACGCGACAAGATTAGGTATAACCGTAACAAAAAAAATCGCGGGCGCTGTCGGCAGAAACAGGTTAAGGCGCCAGCTGAACGAGATATTCTTCACAATCCGGTGTAATATCAGACCCGGTTTCGATATCGTATTCATGCCCAGGAAAAATATTTTCGAGATAAGTTACTCAATTATGCTCGATGAAATAAAAAAAGGATTAACCGAAATTGGGATTTTTGAAGAAAATACCTGCGGTTACGGTAATAACGCTGGTTAAAATATACCAGGCGGGGTTTGCGGGGAGAATTCCCCGGTGCAGATATATACCCACGTGTTCCAATTACGCTATAGAAGCTATAAGGAAACAAGGGGTAATCAAAGGCGGATGGCTTGCCGTGAAACGGATCCTGCGGTGTCACCCATGGGGCGGAAACGGTTATGATCCGGTACCGTAAACAAATTTAAACGAAATCAGGTAAATTAATGGATAAACGCGTTTTTATTGCTTTTATTGTGTCTATAACTGTTGCGATGGCGTATCAGATATTTGTTATGCGCCCGTATTACGAGAAACAAAAACTTGCGAAAAAACAACAACAAACCGAACTGGTTTCTCAAACAACTGAAAAAACCGTTCCCGCTCAGGAAGAAAAAGTAACTGAACCGGCAAAAGAAACCACCGTACAGCCACAATCAGCTCAAAGGGAACAAATACAGCCTATTGCCCAAAAATTACAGTGGCAGGAAATTCCCGGTGAAGAAGAAATCGTTCTTGAAAACAACAATTTGACGGCGACTTTCTCAAATTCAGGCGCGTGTTTGAAAAAACTTGTTCTGAAAGACCGGAAATCAACACAGTATACTTTCGTCTCGCCAATGGAACCCGATGTTCAACCAATGTTTATCGGGTTGCCGGGCAAAAATCTGGAAAATATGAGTTTTACAGCTCAAAAAATATCGGATTCGCAAATTCTGTTTACACGGGATTTCGGGGCGTTTACCGAAGAAAAAACGATCACTCTTAATCCGGATAAATATGAGTTTGATGTGCAGTATAACGTTACCGCCAGGGAAAAATCATTTTTCGAAAACGGAATCGAGTTTTTCATAGGGCTTGTGAACAAATCGCCTTTTGAAGATAAAAGAGAAGTAATCGAATCCGTAGGGTTTCTGGATTTGGATAAAGGAAAACTGTTCGCCCAACGTGTTGACGCAAAAAAAATAAAGGATATCGAAGGCGATATTTTCTGGGGAGCGATAAAAAACAAGTATTACGCAATGCTTGTTAAACCATCGGTAAAATTCGCAAAGTTAAACCTCGACGCGTATGAAGGCAAAGGAAACGTAATCACATCCATTATATCCAAACCTTTCACCATTGAGGCAGGCTCAAAGTATTCCGTCAGGTTTACCATCTATGCCGGCCCCCAGACACTTGCCAACCTTGTTCCATACAAAGCTGATTTCGAGAAAGTAATGTATTTTTCAGGCATACTCGGGCCGATAAACCTTATTCTGATCAAATCGCTTAACGGCCTTTACGCTGTATTAAAAAATTACGGATGGGCAATAATAATAATCACCATTCTGATAAAGATACTGTTTTATCCGCTGACTCACAAGAGTTTCAAGTCGATGAAACAGATGCAGGCGCTTCAGCCAAAGATAGCTGTTTTGCGCCAGCAATACAAAGACAACCAGCAGAAACTCCAGCAGGAAATGATGGCGCTTTATAAACGCGAAAAGGTCAACCCGATGGGCGGATGTCTGCCAATGCTTATTCAGTTGCCGATTTTCTTTTCTCTGTACAAGGTGTTGTCATCGGCATACGAACTTATCGGCGCGAATTTCTTATGGATGGAAAGCCTGTCGCAACCCGACAAGATTTATACACTCATTTGGGGCACAACTTCAATACCGGTAAATATACTTCCGTTGATCATGGGCGTAACTATGTTCTGGCAACAGAAAATGTCAACCGCCGACCCGCAACAACAGAAAATGATGATGTTTATGCCGGTTCTATTTACGTTCATGTTATACAGCCTGCCGTCAGGGCTGGTGTTGTACTGGACTCTGAGCAATGTGCTGAGCATTATTCAGCAACAGTATGTTAACAAACGAAATACGGAACCTGTAAAAGCATAAAGTTTCAAGCTATGTTAAAAGATACAATAACCGCACGGTCAACGCCCGAAGGAAACGGCGCTGTCGGTATGATCCGCATCGCCGGAGAACATGCTTTCGAGATCGCGCGAATCGTTATCGAATCCAGATCCGCTAAAATCGAACCCCGCAAAATTTATCTCGGTTTGATCCGCGACAAAAAAGGTTTCATTATCGACGAAGTAACTTTTGTCCGGTTCCATGCTCCCCACAGTTATTGCGGTGAAGACACGGTCGAGATTTTCACACACGGCAACTCTGTTTTAATCGATATGATCATCGACAAAATATTGTCTGCCGGAGCTCGGATGGCCCATCCGGGCGAATTCACGCGCAGGGCATTTTTAAACGGCAAAATCGATCTATCCCAGGCAGAATCGGTCGCGGAACTGATCAGCGCGCGGGCTGAGGAAGAAGTAAAAACAGCCGCTCAGATGTTGTCGGGGAAATTCGGTTCGCAAGTCAGCTCGATAAGGTATTCTCTGGAAGAAATTATCGCGTGGACTGAAGCGTCAATTGATTTTCCCGAAGAGGAAGACGCAACCAGCGTAAAACGCCACCAGCTCAGCGAAAAGCTCCAATCGATCATCTCCAAAATAAGAAAATTGTCCATGTCTTATAAACAGGGTAAACTTATCAGGAATGGGTTTCATATTACTATCGCCGGGCGCACAAACGCCGGCAAATCGTCCATTATGAACGCGGTATTCGATGAGGAAAAATCCATTGTGACCCCCATTCATGGAACTACACGGGATATCGTTGAAGGAACGCTTATTATAGAAGGGGTAAAGGTAATCTTCAGAGATACCGCCGGGTTTAGAAAACCGAAAGGCATTGTTGAGAAAGAAGGCATCAGGCGGGCGAAAAAATCTATAGTTTCTTCGGATATGATCATTTATGTGGTTGACGCGTCTCAAAAAATTTCCGAATTTGAAAAAAAGTTTCTGGATAAACTCAACAGAAAAAATGTTCTTATAGTGATTAATAAAACCGATCTGGTAGCGGATGCCGGCGAATCTATCGGTTCAGCCCTTGATAAACCTTATTGTCTTGTCAGCGCGAAAACCCATTGGGGAATCACCGGGCTGCTGGATAAAATCAGCGGGATTATCCGCTCGAGCATCCGCAGGAAAGAGGGATGCGAGTTTACCGTCAACCTGCGCCAGCACAGATGTTTAAAAAACGGTCTGGTATCGCTCAAAGAAGCCGCTGACGCAATATCAAAAGGCGTATCTGAAGAATTTTTTGTCGAACATTTGAAAGATGCCGCCAACCAGCTCGGTGAAATTACAGGCGAAATTTCATCCGACGATATCCTGAACAGAATTTTCTCATCATTTTGTATCGGGAAATAAAAATCAAACATTCATTACTATAATTGAATTATGCAGTATAAGCAGTATAAATTGATGAGTTGATTATTTTGATATTTTAGTTTATCATAAAGGAATAAATCTTTGTTCATTAAATGGTTGTTTTAATTCAGGGAAAAGGCTTAATTTACATAAATATTTTGTTAACTGGAGGTTACTATGTCTTTTAGAAACACGTATTTGTTATTGATAATTATGATCCTGGCTATCTCTGTAAATAGTGCCTGGGCGAAACCGAAAACAGATTCCGTTCATAAACAAAAGAAAGAATCACAGATTCAGGTTCTGGACAATAATACTTTTGACAATATCAAATCGGATTCGGATGTAGAGCAGGTTTATAAACTGTATTTCAAAAAATATATGTCCGTTTCAGCAGAATTAAAAAAATGGATCGATTCGCAACTGGAAGGAAAACGGAAAAATATATCTGTCGGATCGGACATGACGAATTTATGGGAAAGTTATAAAAAATCCGCCAGTTTTACAAAAAGATGGCTCGCTGATTTCGGGAGAGTATGGGTATACGATGCCGCTCTCGGGTTATATGCTTCTTTGTGCATTAACGACTTCAATACGGCAAAAATGGCTGTGGATAATTTCATGGAACTGATCAGAGCAGAAAAAAAGAAGGGTTATAAAGGGCTGTTTCATTTCTCATATAATACGCGCGGCGACGATTTTATCGATCCGCGGGAACCGCAGGGAGCAACTCAATGGGCACTGAAATCTATGTATGCCTACATGCTTCAAAGTGGTGACCTGACTCATTTCGATGAACTTACCGGTTATTTGCGCAACGATATACTTCCCATGCAAATCCTCGATAAAAATCATCCGGCGTACGGGTTTCTAAGAGCAGGGTATATGCACCCGGAAGGATTAAGCCAGGGCGGTTACAACATTTATCAGGAAATCGACTCCTTGAATTCGCTAAGCCATAACGTAACTATGGAACATAACGCTGATTACATCGATCTGCTCAGGTTAGTGGCTCTTGTTTATGACAAATATAAAGACAAAATAACATCTGTTGGCGACGATTTCAGAACCGAACTCAGGTACCGCCACGCCTTATGTATGCGCGCGGCGCTGAAATGGAACAAAAACAGTTACTGGCCCACCGGGTTTGACGAACAAGGCAACCCCAACTGGTCTAAAGCGGTCGATCATTATTCGTGGTTGGGCTGTACATTTATCGGGGTTAAGAATAACAGGGATTTGCCATGGAAAAGCATTCAGGTGCTAAACAATGAGTTTAGTACCACCGTAAAATCTATTAAACTCCTTTTTGGAGAAAAAGAAGTCGCCATAATCCTGCCTGAACAGGCAAAAGGATCGATTTTTTTCGATAAAAGTTTCGCCGACCAGTTTGTGGATATCTCACCGGCACAAAGGTCGAAACTGGCGGTTATGATTCAGCCTGAAGCAACCGGCGGAGTGATTGTCGCGCTTACTGATTTCGCGTTGCGTACAAAAAGCCCCAAACGAAGAAAGTTTGCCCTGAAATATCTTGATGAACTCCTATCCGGGTTAGCGACAATTCATGAAGCATACAACAAACAGGAAGGTTACAAGGGTGGAGGAATGCCCTATGCCACCGAATTCATACATGGTTATTTCGGACCGGACCCGTCTATGGCGGCATCTGCAACTTATTTTGTCGCGCTGAACAAACTATATAGCGGATACGGATATTTCATCGGTGTACAGTTGCCCAAAGGATTTGAGAACGCGCTCATCGAGAAATTTGAGCCCGCTCCGATTGTACAATCTATCGAATTGCCGGATTACGTACGCGAAGAACTGAAAAATAAACTGACCGGATCAAAAACCACTCTTATTCCCGAAGAAATAGAAAACCAGATTGAAATTAAAGAGTTTAAATTAGATAACGGACAGATTCATCTGAACCTGAGTTATCCGGTAAAATATATGCACAACCTCGAACTTATCGTTTTCGCGAAAACCGATAAATGGTATGTTCAACCGCGCAATATCTACAGCTCAAAAGCAGGACAGGATCTGCCACAACCCGATATAAGTTCACCGGTAAAATGTTTCAATAAAAATCTGTCGCCGGATAACACACTGGCAATCATCGCCAACCGCGACAACGATTTAAAAAAAGATTCCTCACTAAGCGATTTTGAAATGGAACAATATTTCGGCGACGGGTTGTTTATAAAAGGTGCATCGGCCAAAGGCAAGGTTTTTACCAAAACAAACAAATCGGATTTAAGCAACGGGTTATGATTCGTCCGGGTATTAAGAAGAATCATTCGCCCAACATCAGTTTAATTAAATAAATCACCTGTGATATTTGACTTATGCGATATCATAACCTATAATATTTATATGTTTTATTATATGATTCTAATGATAATTAAAATTCAGATCTAATCGGTTATGTCACGTTAAATTCATGATACGGAAAACACAATTTATAACATTAATATGCGGATTAATTTTTGTTGCGAAATCATCGTTTTCGTATCCCGTATCCGATAATTTTAATGGGAGCAGCCTTAATCCTTCCTGGATTATTGAAAAACCCGACTCTAACAGTTCTGTAACGTTAAACGGCGACGGACGGTTATTGATTCAAACCAACACCAACAACAATGATTTATGGACACCGCACAATGTCAATGCCCCGCGCTTGTACCAACCTGTAAACAACACTGACAGCTGGATTGTTACGACAAAAATGAGTTTCAACCCGAGCGCTACTTTTCAGGAAGCAGGGATTATGGCAAAAGTTACCGGAGCTCCCGCCGAATGGGGCGGATATATGAAAATAGCGTCTAATATCTTTTTCTGGGATAGCACGGAATATATCAAGGTTCTGGATAATCTCATTTACGGCAACTATGATACAGTTTATTTAAAAATTCAGAAAATCGATAACTTATATACTGGGTGGTACAGTTTCGACGGCAATTCATATACAATGGCGGATACAGCGTCTATACCATATACCGTAGTTGGTATCGGATTATTCGCTATACGCCAGGACAGCATCGGTCCTGATCCCGAGGGAACTGCGGATAATTCTGTCAGGTCAACCGCTTATTTTGATTATTTTGAGATCAATAACCCCATACCTGAACCGGTTTCTTTTATACTTATGGGTATTTCACTATTATCGTTTATTATCAGGAAAAAATGTTTTTAAGGTAAATCAGAAAAGCAAGGCTTCTGTATAACTAATATTTTCTCATTTCATTGCCGGGAAATCGATAATAAGGTAAAAATATTTATTCATTGGATTTTCTTATAAAATTATCGAGAAATATGTTGTAAAACATGTATATCACATTGATATACAATTAGTTTTGCTCCTCGATTCCCGCTTTTGCAGGAATGACATAAGAATAAAAAAGAATTACATGACAGTAACTGGAATAATAGTTTATAGTGCAAATTAAAACAGATATGCGGATCAGACGATCCTGAGTTCTCTTCCGCAACCGGGGCAGATCACTATTTCTTCGGTTACCCATTCGAGGCTGTCATCAAAACCAAATTCCGCGCCGCACATAGGGCATATTTGGTTTTCGTCTTCAGCGGGTAACATAAGCTCATATTCGTCTTCGTGTAGGAAATCAACCAGATCCAAAAACATTTTTAACACCTCGCTTTTTTTAATCTATAAATTTCGACTCAGCGAACAGTGATAAGGGATAATTTACGAGATGTATTTAAAACGAGGATGCGAAGCATCTGTAGAAAAAGTTTTTTGCATTTATTTATACATAACCGGCTCTTAAAAAACCGCTTTTTCGGAAACAGCAAAAAATAACACAATTCTCGAATCGATATTACATTCGCGCGTACAATATTTTTGACTGGCATGGGCGCAGGTTGTAATGAAACTGCGCGGGGACATGATCCATAGGGTAATCGGGCGAAATGTCTTTTATATCGCTCTGAAACCCGAAAACCTGAGTCAAGTTATGGTGATAATATTCCTGATAGTGGTTGGAATCTTTGTTAATAATTATTATGGCTTTTTCCCTGTTGTCGAAAGTTGATTTTATAAACGCGAACACATTTTTGTTTTGTGTTTGCAGTATTTCTATGGGAGTATCGTTATGAAAAACCGCGAAATCATGTTTTATCCGATTGCAGGATTGGATAAACGGCGATAAATCGATGGATGTATGTTCCCAATCGTGATCGGATGTGGTAACTACATCGAGTTTTTTGGAGAACCCGAACTCTAATCCCATGGGCATCATTACTCCGGCGCTGAATATTGTGGAGAAAAGATACCTTGTTTTTACGCAATCCCATTTGAAATTCAGTTCTTTGGCGAGCCGGTAAGTATCGTGAGATTCGGCAAAACTTATTGACGGGGCGATTTTGTATGTGGCGTTATACTGTTTCATGCACCACGGTTCTTCGAAATCCCAGTATTTGGAACTGTTGAAAATTACATCGAATCCCGCGTCGATTAGAACAAGGGTATCTTTCAGTTCGCAACCCAAATTTTCCGCGAAGTAAACAAGTCCTTGATTTTTTTCTTTACTTTTTCCAATAAGATATTTCCACAAATCCGCCGGAACCTGATACGCGGCGTCGCATCTGAATCCGCTGAACCCCAGCTGGATATAATACTCAACAAGGCCGAGCCAGTAGTTCCAGAGGCTGTTTTTATCGGTCGAATTCAAATTGTCTATTTCAGCGAGGTCACCCCAAATGACTTTGACTATATCGCCTTCTTTTACACACGGATTTTTTATTCTGCCGTTTTCCATCATGTACCATTGCGGATGTTGCTGGGTCAACGGCGAATCGATGGCGGTATGGTTTATTACCAGATCCGCCATGACTTTTATTCCCATGGAATTCGCTTTTCTTATAAATTCTCGCAGAATATCTTTTACCTTATCATCGGATAATTCGTGTTTTATTTTGGGATGAAACCCGTAATAATCTTTTATCGAATAAATACTTCCGGAAAACCCCGGATAATTGAACGGGTTCAGGAAAATCCAGTTGAAACCCATGCCGGCTATTCGTGTGAGGTGGTTTTCCCAGTTTGTGATTTTGCCCGCCAGAAGCGGGAAAAGGTTATATATCAATATTGGCAGGCATTTTTGCGATACGCTCATTAAATAATATCCTTATATAATAAAAAATATATTAAAAAATTTTTTTATTGATCAGTTCATTCTGCATTAACCTTTTTTTTTCGTAAAGGTTTTTTTAGATTTTTTTTAATTGATGCACGGTATTTTAGTCTTCGGTGTATTCCGCTTTGTTGTCGTCGGTTTCATATAAAGTGATTTTCCTGAGTGAATTTTGCGGCAAAACCGGTTTCAGTTTATTGAAAAATATTACAGCCATATTTTCCACAGTGGGCAACTTGTCTTTGAACTCATTGATATCGGTATTGAGGTTTTTATGATCAACCCATGCGATGATTTCTTCGTTTATGATTTTGTTTAATGTATTTAGGTTGATGATCATTCCCGATTCATTGTCAACAGGGCCTGAAACAGTAACCTCAAGCACATAGTTATGCCCGTGCATATTACTGCAAGGGCCGAAGACGGATTTATTTTTATCTTTATCCCATAGCGGGTTATAAAGCTTGTGCGAACAACAGAACCTTGTTCTTTTTGTCAAGGTCAACATCAATATATATCCTTCTGTGTTATTGATCGGCAAAATTGAAAATACGAATATATCATATCCAGGGCATTTTCGCCAATTCAATTTATTATATATATAATAAACATTAATTACAAAATATATGTTGTGATGTTATTAAAATAGAATATATAAATACTAAAAAATGTAATAAATTCATTGGCAAATATTTATAATAATATGAATTTGATACGCCTATTGTATGTGGGAAAACAGAAATAGTTCATGTATGTTAAAAACGTTATATTTTTTTAAAAAATACGAGATTATATATTGACATATATAGAAAACATGCGTATATATAATATATACGCAAAAATAAAAAAGTGTGATAATGGGGGGTGGTAACATTAATCATAAATTTAAAACTAAGGAGAGCATAATGAAAAAACTTGCATTACATTTTTTATTGTTTTTTTTATTCGTTTCGGCTTCTTTTGCAAGGTCTATTCCTGACGCACCGAATGAAGTTCTCGATCCATGGTTTCAGGATATACAGAACTCATGGTATACTTCGGGAGGATACAGTCTGTTACCGAACGATCCGTATTTGCCGGGCAATACTGTAGATCCTGGCAGAACAGCCGGCTCAAGCGTATTTATGCGGACGATTGTTGATGATTTCAAGGGGTTATGGGATCCAAAACTTCATAACAAGGAAATCGATTTCAGCTTTTTCGGCCATTTAGCCGGTGACGGACAGATAAAAGTAAGGTTTGATTGGTGGGATGACATTAATATCAGCCAACCTCCATTGGATCCGAATATTACGTTTAACCCGCCGCCACAGTACTCGGACTGGTACACACTGACCGAATCCAGTCTGGGAAGTTTTACTGTCAGGGATGATTTACTCCAGACCGGAGAATCACTTCCTCCGGGGTATCACATATTTAATCTGCATCAAATATGGGATACTCAACCACGATGGGTGAGTATTGAGATTGAAGCGTCTGTTGTTCCGGATTCTCTGGGTAACAACAATATGGAACCGGGTGGCGAAGCCCTTATCACCGGAATTGATTTTGAGGCGCGATGTGTACCTGAGCCCGGTGCGTTTTTACTTTTCGGGTTTGGATTATTGCTCAGGTTCTGGAAAAAAAGAAGATAAACCGCTTCAGCGGTATAATGAAAAGAGCTGATTATATGTGTCATGTAATCAGCTCTTTTTTTTTATGTATCTCAAAATAAAAGGGGATGAAACATCCATAGAAAAAGTTTTTGTTTCTTTTTTCAAAAAGAAAGAAATCTTTTTTTATTATTAAAAATTAAGTTTTGAAATATGAATATTATCGAATTTTAAACGGGTATAATGTTATACAAATTCTTTAAAAATAACAGCTCTTGTCGGTACGGCTTCTGCCCGGTCAATTTTCAGCCCGAAACAAAACAGAGTGTATTTCCCGATTTCGATTCCGGACAGATTAATGTTTTCAAGAATCAGTATTCCGCTATTAAGCAGTAAATTATGGGCGGCATACATATTGTCGCCGAACTTATCGGGTGTCAGGTAATCTATAGCTGCGAGTTTTATTTTTGAGTTTGCAAGGTATTTGCACAATTTCGGATCAAAATATGGATTATCCTCAATAATAGTATTTTTTCTGCGTTCTATCATCTGGGAACATTGTGTTTTAAACAAAACTGCGTCGCCCGGATTAAGGTTTACCTGATTCAGATGATCGGCGCGGATTTCTTTTCCCGAAACCTCAATTACATGGGCAGGCATGATAAAATCGGTTATTTTGTAATCCCCGGCTCTTTTTCCATCCTTGATGAAATGAGCTGGAAAATCTATATGAGTGGCGCAATGCGAGCTCATACTCAATGCCGACAATTCAAACGGATTGGAAGTTTTATCGAGAATAATCTCGCGTTTGAATTCAGGATCGCCCGGATAATCAATATGTTGACTGCCGATAGATACGCTTATATCGAATACGCGGTATTTTCTTTTAAATATCTCTACGATATCGTTTTTTTCCACTTCAGGTTCATCCTGTTGAATTGTTGTCAGTAAAAAAATCATCTGACCAATTATAACTTTTTGTCATGATAGCGCAACCCTAAAATAATTATGCCAGACAAGATAAATTAAGCATAATTATATACTCATAACTATAAGAATCACAGAAAATTAAAAAAGTGCCCCAAAATACCGATTATAGTTATGGATTATTATGCCCAACAGCGGATAAAAAGAGTATGTATAAATATTTAATTATATTTTATATGATATATTTGATAATGTTTGCCGATGAGGCTCAATCTATTCAGGAATCAGTGGATAGAGTTGATTCCGGCATATCGTTTATGAATTTCAAAGTGCGTCCCGCCGTTTATAACCGCCGTACATTGCACAAAACACACGGCGCATCGGTAAATTCCGTTTACGACCTGAACCAGGACGGCTATCTGGATATTGTATTCAGCAATTTTCATGATTGCACCACGGGTAATATCAATTCGTTTATTTATTGGGGGACAAAGGAATATAACTATAAACGGAGGAAATCCACTCCGACGTTATCGTCTATCGGCAACGCTGTTGGCGATATCAATTCCGATGGGTATCCGGATCTGATTGTGGGTAATTATTCTGATGGCAAAAAGTATATGACCGATTCATATATCTATTGGGGCGGAAGGCATAAACCGTATACGAGGAAATCAAGGTTGATCACACAGGGTTCCACTGGAGTTACCGTAGCGGATTTAAACAAAGACGGTTATCCGGACATAATTTTCTGCAACTATACCGATGGTAAATCTTACAATGTAAATTCATATATTTACTGGGGTTCAAGAAACAATTCCTTTGAGAAAACGGAAATCCCGACGGTAGGCGCCACACAATGTACTGTGGCGGATTTGAATAACGATACGTATCCCGACATTGTATTCAGTAATCATTACAATGGGAAATCATATAATATAAACTCTTACATTTACTGGGGCAACGGAACAAAAGATTTTTCACGCAAATCGGAATTGCCTACCTGCGGGGCGATGCATACATCGTGCGCCGATCTCAATTCCGACGGGTATCCCGATATAATCGCGAGCAATTTTTATGATGGGAAAACCCATAACCTGAAATCATATATTTTCTGGAACGACCCGAAATTTTCGTTTAAACGTATGACATACCTAACGACTTACGGAAGTACCTGCAATAATGTCGAAGACCTCAACGGCGACGGTTATCCGGATATAATTTTTTCCAACCAGTATAACGATATAAGTTATAACATAAACTCATTTATTTACTGGGGTGACCCGCAGTGCAGTTACTTTACCCGGACCGATCTGCCTACACGCGGAGCGGCAGGTAATAACGCGAGGGATTTGGACGCGGACGGGTTTAAAGAAATAATATTCAGCAATCACCTCAACGGTGCGACTTACAATATAAACTCATATATATACTGGGGACACCCCGCGGATATGATCAGCCTGAACGCCGAGCTTGCTGTTTATGAGTCCGGTTTTCCTGAAGAAGACGAGCATAGCCATCACGGCGGAAACAATATCGGGCTTGAGGTTTATTACGGCGATTCCGATATGGCGATTTTATGGAGTTCTGATGGAGGCGATCCGTATTCGCCGGAGGTAGCGTCCATCGATAACCCGCAGGGAACAGGCGGCGGCAAAAAAGTCCCTGATTATCCATACGTTTTTAATCCCGACAAAAAACTTGAACCGGACGATGACCCTCACATTGACGATCCGGGCGATTCACCAAACGGCGAAACTGTGGTTCCGGAAAACCCGACTTTTCTTCTTTTATTCATATCTTTTTTATTCACAATTTATTACAAAAAAAAATTGTTATTTTAACGCCGTAAATTTGTTTTACTTATATGAATATGTTGTATTGTAACCAGTTGACTTTTAAATTGTTTAAGAAATTAAAAATATTTTTCTGTTTCATACTTTATTAGTTATTGATATAATTAACATTAAGTAGTTTGATCTTTCATTTATCGCAAAACCAGAAAAAGGTGAGCGTATGTCAAAAAATCGAATTTCAAAAGAAGAAATGTATATGCGGATAGCCCTGATTTTATCCGCCAGATCTACCTGCCAGAGAATAGGTTCGGATGGTAAACCAAAACGTGTCGGATGTGTGATAACAAACAATGACTTGAGCAATATTCTATCTGTCGGTTACAACGGAAACGCCGCGGGATTACCTGATGAATGCTCAAAACCCGGAATCGAAGGTAACTGCGGATGTTTGCACGCGGAAGAAAACGCAATCTCAAAATGCCCCTCGTTTGAAAAAAATAAGATATTGTTTTCTACTGATTCACCATGTGAAAGATGCGCTAAGTTTATTATCAATAACGGATTCGCTAAAGTCTATTATCTGCGTGCTTACCGTGACCCGACGGGAATCAAACTTCTTGAAAGCGTGGGTATAGAAATAAAACACCTTCAATTGCGCAAAAATCAAATTCTGGATGTTATTTTTGAGGAAACAATAAACTGGTAACAATAAAAAAATGTTTATTAAAGCTATTGTCTATTCGATAAAATTGCTTTTTGACAATCAAATTTTCTTGATTGCGATTGCCATAGTTCCGATAAACTTATTTTTATTCAAATTCCGGTTACTCATCCCGCGACTTCTGGGCCTAATGGGGTATCCATCCCTTAAATTATTCAGCGGGATATTATTATATATCATTATTCCTGTACCTTTATTTATGTTTATTGTTTTTCGGATATACCCTCTGCTTATGCATTGCCCTTTGCCTTTTCCGTTATCTAAACTTATCGATCATATCAGTGTACTTTACAAACTCAGCTTTTTTATCGGTGTTTTCGCGATATTGATTTTCATGATCAGGCCTTTAAGGGTGATAATATGTAAATATCCACAATTGCTTGACAGTATTTATTTTGTGGTTATACTAAGGTTTGTTCAGGAACTGACAATAATCTCCCATTGCCCGGAAATTTTTTTCTCCCGGTATTACCAGCTTATATTTCCAGATTTTTTTTCAACCGGTTTTATAATAGCATCTTTTTTATTAATAGATTTAGGGATTACTAAACTGATGCGGGAGTCTGCAGTAATGCTGAAATTCATAAATAGATACGATTCCAAAAAATACGCTATTTTTTTTATTCCGGCTGTTCTGACCCAAATTATGCCGCTACTGATAATAAGCCAATTCACATTCTGCGAACTGCGAATACTGAATCAACGATACGACAACCTTCATTTTGAAAAACCTTCCTTAATCAGCATCGTGGAAATAGCGGCCTATCAGGAAATATTAAGGTATTGCGCAACAGAAAAACTACAGTATAGCTTAAATCCTTTTCTGAAGGATATGTGTCAAAAAAGAACAAATCAATCTCAGAAGTTCAATAATGAGATAAAATGTGACCCTTTATTATGATAATATATAAGACAAAAACTTATCATATATAAATCAATCGATTATATTATTAAGCGAAAGTCTCCATTTATCAAGAAGACATCATTAGAGTCCACAGCGAAAATCAATTATCAAGATCAAGAGGTCTTTAAAACATATTTGTTGAAAGATACGCGAATCGATGTTAAAATATTAATATCAAAGCGCAACTAAACCTCATTACACAATGCCCGGCTTATATCTATTAATTTAAATTTTTAAAAAGGTATATAAGGTATATTCGGATGAAACCGTACTGGCAATTATTCGCAATGAACGTTTTGTTTCTCTGTATTTGTTTTTCACCCGTTAGCGTATCCGCTTCTCAATGGATAGAGAACCGGGTTCCTTATAATTATTACAACGGGCATATATTCAACTCAGGGCCCCGATGCGCACCTACGGCGACAATAAACACATTCATTTATCTTAAATCCCGTTTTCCCGATCTTTACGATTCGGAATCAAAAATTATACCCGACTGGAACGCCAATGGGCAGACATCCGATGAATATATAACTTCACGCTCAAAGATATCCGATACCGGCTGGACAAATGATGAAGGCATAGACCGCCAGGGCATGTATGTTCCGGCAATAGGGACATACGCTCAAAGCTGGTGGGAAACAATCAACTATTGGATTGAGGATTTCGTTGCGGGAACCACATATGTTTACGGACAGATTAATCCGCCGGATCTTGACCCGGAAGATAACCCTGATATAAATCAATGGTATAACGGTAACCTGATTCAGCAGAAATATCCCACGTTCGATTCGCTGTGGAACAGCCTTGCGCTCGGCGCGGGAGTGATTGTCGGAATCTATCCGCAAGGGTCACGATACGGCCACGCGATATCATTGACGGGACTATCGTTTGAGGATCTCGATGATGACCTTACATGGGATCCCGATGAACTCGCCAGAATTTATTATGTCGATCCAAACAAAACCGGACAGGAATTATCGGCAAATCTCTGGATTGACACTCAAAACGGCGGACGAATGGAATTCAACTGGTGGCAAAATCCCTCTCCCGAAGTTTATCTCGCTATAGATTACATTCTTGTTCCCGTACCCGAACCGCAAAGCGCGATTTTATTAGTTTGCGCCATAACAGGTATGTTGGTATCCGTTAAAAAAAACCTGTTTTTATAACATCTTGGCATGGAAAACTCTAAACATTTAAAGACCTTGCGGACAACATATTTTCAAAAGAAATTTTGACTTTCCGAAAAAAAATCGCTTATTATGATAACTTAAATTTTTTATACAAACAGTCCGCGAAAATTTGTTATGATCAGAAATTGTTTTATGTCAATTAATTTACACGAAAAAAAATATAATATTTTTAAGCTAATTAACGAATTATTAAATACCATTTTGTATATAGTAGCCAAAATTTTTCGATATGATTACTTTCAGGTGAGGAGGAAAAATGATTAAAAGAGGCAGTGGAGTGCTTTTGCACATTACTTCGCTACCATCGGATTTCGGCATAGGCGATTTGGGGCCGCAGGCATATAAGTTCGCGGATTTTCTTGCGAAAACAAAACAGAGTTATTGGCAGGTACTTCCATTGATACCTACAAACCTTGTGTTTGGAAACTCGCCATACAGCAGTTTTTCGGCTTTCGCGGGCAACACGTTGTTGATTAGCCCGGAACTTCTGGCGCAAGACGGGTACCTGAATAAATCGGATCTTGAATCGGTACCTGATTTCCAGAAAAACAGATGCGATTACGAAACCGCTGTCCCTTATAAACAACAATTACTCACCAGGGCATTTGAGAAATTCAGGAAATCAAAATCGGAATCTGTAAAATTTAATGAGTTTTGCGAGGTCAACAAAAACTGGCTCGATCATTTCGCCATGTTTGTTGTATTTAAAAACAAATTTAACGGTGTTGTATGGAGCGATTGGCCCGCGGAAATAAAAAACCAGGATCCGGTTTCTCTCCAAAACCTGAAAAAAGAACACAAAGACGAACTGGATGGAGAAAAGTTTTGCCAGTTCATTTTCTTCAAACAATGGCATATGCTGAAAAAATATTGTAACGATTTGTGCATTCATATAATAGGCGATATACCCATTTACGTAAATTACGACAGCGCCGATGCATGGGAAAACAGTCACCTTTTTAAGCTCGATGACGACAAAAGGCCTGTCGCTGTGGCGGGTGTGCCTCCCGACTATTTCAGCTCAACAGGGCAACTGTGGGGTAATCCGCTTTACAGATGGGATATAATGCAGAAAAACGGTTACAAATGGTGGATAGAAAGAATCGCCCATAACCTTGACCTGTACGATATCGTACGCATAGACCATTTCCGTGGCCTTGTCGCTTTCTGGGAAGTGAAATACGGAGAATACACAGCCATAAACGGCCGGTGGGTTGATGTTCCTGTGAACGATTTCATGAACACGCTTGTCAAACGGTTCTATAACCTTCCTATTATTGCCGAGGATTTGGGCACAATTACACCTGACGTAAAGGAAATAATACATAAATTCAATTTGCCGGGCATGAAAGTACTCCTGTTTGCTTTCGGGGCGGACGACCCGAATCATCCCTATCTGCCCCATAACTATGACCGCAATTTCGTGGTTTATACCGGCACCCACGACAACAACACAGCAAGAGGATGGTTCGAGAACGAAACCGATGAGAAAATCAGGCAACGGTTATTCAAATATATAGGAAGAGAAGTTCCTGTTGAAGATATCCACTGGGAATTCATAAGAATAGCAATGAAATCCGTAGCGGATATGTCTATTATCCCTCTTCAGGATATTCTCGGGCTCGGGGAAGAATCGAGAATGAACCGGCCGTCAATCGGAAACAACAACTGGGAATGGCGGTTTATGCCCGAGCAGATTAATGAATATATTACCGAGAAACTTCTGACCTTAACCGAAACTTTCGGAAGAGTCTGAACCTTTGCAATTTTACACGCGATTATAAATACATCAAATAAAAGTACATGCTTTTATGTGTTAAGATATCCGCATAAATTACAATTTCTGACGCTGAAAAAGAATTTTTTATCCTGAGATTGCTAGGTTACGAAGAAACCGTGGCAATCTCAGATTCGATTATTTTTTTATCGCCACGCTGTTTTGCTTTCGCTAAACTCCTCGTGATGAGATATCAATTAATGACTTTTCCAGCACTTTCACGATAGTTTTAAACGCGCTATTTCCTGCACGGTTTTCCCATCGATTTGCGATCCGTGTTTCTGCATCACATGGCGCATTACGATCCCGATATCTTTGGGAGCAGAGGCGTTCAGTTCGGCAATAGCATCTATCACAATTTTTTCTATTTCCGCGATAGATAATTGCGCGGGAAGATATTTTCTAAGAATCTCTATTTCTTTCGATTCTTTTTCCACAAGATCGTTTCTTGAACCTTGTTTAAACATCTCGATTGCGTCTTCGCGGGTTTTCACTCCCTTTTTAATCACTTTTATCACTTCGTCGTCGGTAAAATCTTTTCTGGAATCGATCTCGCCTTTGCGGATTTCCGACATCGCCATGCGTAAGGTATCTACCTTAAACTGGTCTTTTTGTTTCATCGCGTTTTTTATATCGTTTTGTATGGATTCCTTGAGCGTCATTTTCTCCTCCTGAAAAATTAGTTAATTTTCGGTTAATTAATAAAAACGTTTACATGTTTTTTTTTTT
>Ga0302253_1000097_pt1 | contig 95480 bp, 81 predicted proteins | sample AAG_RA_Trp_MG_FD_193537 | JGI IMG/M metagenome (GOLD analysis project Ga0302253, IMG submission 193537) | Enriched activated sludge microbial communities from anaerobic digester in WTTP, New Holstein, Wisconsin, United States - AAG_RA_Trp | ecosystem: Engineered > Bioreactor > Anaerobic >... | reverse complement strand
CCTGCAATACCGGAATGCAGTATAGATGAAGGAAGAGTAACATGCAAAGCACTAAATCCCATTATAAAAAAGGCAGCTCCCAAACTGGCACCACTGCTAATACCAAGTACATAAGGACCTGCCAATGGATTTCTGAAAAATGACTGCATCAACAATCCACTCATAGAAAGGCATAGTCCAGCAGCAACAGCACTCAACATTCTAGGTAATCTAATGGTAGAAAGAATCAAATAATCGGCTTGTTGTGGTATTAATCTGCATGATAAAAATCTTATAATTTTATTGAACGAAACGGATGTTGTTCCTGCATATAAATCGAGTAACATTAAAACCACTATGATTCCTGCCAAAAGTGATATTTTATATTTGTTTTTCATTTCAGCCTTATATAATAATGATATCGATATGCAGTATCGTTTGAAGTATGAAAAATATGTAAAAGGTCTTCCAAAATATAGTTGGGATAAACCACTCCAGATTCCCAAAAATCGTTTCCACCATTTGCCGTTGTTTTAAGCAGTTGATTATATATGTTCCCTTTCTTAACAGCATTAAACATGGCATAACGTTTATCCATAAAAAGAATATCACGAAGATTTGCAAACGTACCAGTATTTATCCAATAATCACTTGCGGAAGCTTTGGAAAACACGGTTTCCATATTATATCTTAGTACTTCAGCCGAAGAGTCATTTTGGAAAATATAATTGCCACCTGCATCATAAACAAGTTTAGCCATATAACTGTTTTTACCGGGCAAATACCAGATGTCATTCAAAGGCAAATTAATTAATACGGATGGTTTGGTAGAAAAGTAAGTTGCTTTGACAGATAATTCCTTATAATTAAATTCAATCCTTTTAAAAATACTGTCGGCTTTGGATAACTCATTAAAAAATACAGCAAAAAATTTTATCCATTCTGCTCTTCCTAATGGATTATTTTCTAAATATTCTGCAATATAAACTACAGGAATACCCAATTCCATTATTTTTTTTATGTAGGGAAGTGATTCTTCATTTACCGCATAAGCAAATACCACATCGGGCTTCATTGATAATAATAGTTCATAGTTCAAACTGTTTTCATATCCTGTTTCTTTTATTTTTCCATCCTGTATTAATTTTAAGATTTTGGGATTGAAAACATAGTTAGTTCCCGATATGCCCACAATACTATTTTCTTTATCCAATGCTGACAAAAAGCCTATATGCGTAGTGCTTAAAATAACAATACGTTGAAGAGGTATATGAATAGTGTTTCTAATATTCCCGTATGACAGACAATAGTGAACTGTATGGTTAATTGAATTTTGATATGGATTGAATACTTCCAAAACAACGGAATCAGGGTAAGTTTTTATATTAAAGTGTTTGGCATAAATAGTGGAAATTTTTTCCGATTTTTTTTCAGGTTTTGATTGATAGCATGAAATAAACATTAAAACAACCATAAAAAACAAAAAAACACGCATATTTATTTTTTTGTCTCAATTAAAAAAATATTTTTAGTAATGGATTGACCGTTTTTGAAATAAAAAACGCCACCCCAACTATGGATTACTTCTCTGTATTCCGTTGCTACGCCGTCTTTATTAATAATAACACGATTAATTTTTTTAGACTGGTCTGCATAGTGTTCCTCGGTAACTCCCTCTGGATATTGACGAGCCAAATCTGAAAGATATCTTTGGATTGTTATCTTATTACTAAAATCAACTTCTTCCAGTTTTTTCATTTTTTCTCTATTTTCATCAATTTGACGTTGTTTTTCATCTGCTATACGTTTTTGTTCGTCTTCATTTTTTTGCTTTAAAAGATTTTGACACTCAGTAATGCGCTGTTTAGGATATGTTTCTGTGGGCTTATAATTAGAGGCTGTTTGATAAAATGTAATCGCCGATGAATAATCTTTGGAATTATAAAAATTATCCCCTTTGTCAATGGCATTTTTATATGCCTGTTCTTTTTGATTATTTTCATTTTCCTTTTTTTGCTTTTGTGCAAGCAGGTTATTAATTATGACAATTTTATTTTTAGGATAAACTTCATTGGGCTTTAATTTTAATGCTTCGTTATATGCAGCATAAGCCTCACTGAGTTGATTTTTTTCAAATGCTTCATCACCTTTGGCAACGACTGCGTTGTATTGGTCGTCTTTGGCTTTGGCTTCTGCTGCTGCTTTTTCTTTTGCCGACTTGTCTGCCATGAATTTGTCTATTTCGGCAAGTTTAGTTTTGGGATAAGTCTCGTTTGGTTTTATGGTCAATGCTTGATTATATGCTGTTTTTGCTTCCTCATAATTCTGTTTCGTCATGGCTGCATCGCCTTTGGCAACGACTGCGTTGTATTGGTCGTCTTTGGCTTTGGCTTCTGCTGCTGCTTTTTCTTTAACTGCCTTGTCTGCGATGAGTTTGTCTATTTCTGCAAGTTTGGTTTTAGGATAGGTCTCGTTTGGTTTTATGGTCAATGCCTGATTGTATGCCGTTTTGGCTTCATCATAATTCTGTTTCGTCATGGCTGCATCGCCTTTGGCAACGGCTGCGTTGTACTGGTCGTCTTTGGCTTTGGCTTCTGCTGCTGCCTTTTCTTTTGCCGTCTTGTCTGCCATGAGTTTGTCTATTTCGGCAAGTTTAGTTTTGGGATAGGTCTCGTTTGGTTTTATGGTCAATGCTTGATTGTATGCTGTTTTGGCTTCCTCATAATTCTGTTTCGTCATGGCTGCATCGCCTTTGGCAACGACTGCGTTGTATTGGTCGTCTTTGGCTTTGGCTTCTACTGCTGCTTTTTCTTTGGCTGCTTTGTCTGCGATGAGTTTGTCTATTTCTGCAAGTTTGGTTTTAGGATAGGTCTCGTTTGGCTTTATCGTTAATGCCTGATTGTATGCTGTTTTGGCTTCATCATAGTTTTGTTTCGTCATGGCTACATCGCCTTTTGATATGGCTGCGTTGTACTGGTCTTCTTTGGCTTTGGCTTCTGCTGCTGCTTTTTCTTTGGCTGCTTTGTCTGCCATGAGTTTGTCTATTTCGGCAAGTTTAGTTTTGGGATAGATCTCAGTCGGCTTTATCGTCAATGCATTTTGAAAAGCATTTTTTGCATTTGTATAATCTTGCTTAGCATATAATTGGTCTCCCTGCGTTATATATTTAGTATAATTATTTTCATTGTTTTTTCTTTGTACCAGTAGTTTTTCACATTCCATAATTTGCTTATCGGGATAATCATTGTATGGGTCAGCATCAATCGCTTTTTCGTAATATGTAATTGCGTCTTCGTATTTTTGTGTTTTAAACAATTCATCGGCTTTCGAAATAATTTGTTGATATGTTTGTTTTTTTACTGATTCTATTTGAGCAGTAATTTGGTCTAATTGTTTTCTCATGCTTTCTGTATAAGGAATATCATAATCAAAGGCATCGGATTCGGCATTATATACAATTTTTGTAACAGGTTTATTTAAAACAGAATAGTCAACTCCGGCATACTGTTCAAAAAGTTCAACCGTAAAAGTATATTTATAAGTTAAATCCTTTTCTTTTATTTTAGTATCGATTAATATTTTTTTGGTAGCATAATTTTGTGCTGAAATTTCGAGGATATAAGATTTATCAAAATCAAGATTAAACGTAAAATCACCATTCGTGTTTGAAGTAACGGTGTTTATTTTTGTATTGTTCTCAAATAATTGGACGGTAGCATTCGGTATTTTTGTTTTTCCATTTTTTACCTGTCCAAAAATTTTCAAATAGTAATTATTTTGAGCAAACGATGAATCTGTAAATAAAATGACAAATAAACTACTAAAAGTCAGTATAAATAACTTTCTTAGCAAAAAATGTATATCACTTTGTTTAATTGGCCTTTTTTTATGAGTATTTGTGATAAAAGAAAACATGTATTTATATAGTATTTTCAGTAATGTTCTTATTAATAATTTTTTTGCTTTAAAATTAATAAAAAAAATAAATTAAGGCAAAGGTGAATTTGGTTCTTTTTTCATGTGATTGTATATTATTTTATCGGCAAGTTTGGGGAAATGTTTGTATAAAAAAACAGTTGCTTTTCCTTGTGCCGTAAGAATAAGTAATCTTTTTCTCTTTTTAATTGCGTGTAATATTTTATTGGCTACTGCTTCTGCTGTCATCATTTTTTCTTCCTCGCGTGGTGTTTCACCCTGCATAGAACCATCTGCCACTAATGCTGTATTTCTTATATTAGATGCTGTAAATCCCGGTGCTACTATTAATATATGAACGTTTGTTTTAAGCAACTCTACACGCAAGGTATTAAGAAAACCCTGTATGGCTGCTTTGGATGCTGAATACCCTGTTCGCGCTGGCAATGGCGAAAGTCCTGCAATAGACGATATGCCCACTATACTTCCTTTTTGTTGAATGATGTATGGCAATGCATATTTAGTACAGTAAACAGTACCCCAAAAATTGGTATTCATCAAAGAACGAATTACATCTAAATGAAGTTCACTGAACATGGCTCTCATAGATATACCTGCATTATTGATAAGCACATCTATTTTTCCAAATTTTTCTACTGTTTGTGAAATAATTTTTTTACAGTCTTCTTCTTTAGAAACATCAGCCACAACCATAAGAGTATGAGTCGGATTTATTTTTTCCAATTCATTCCATACTTCATTTAATTTGCTTTCATTTCGAGCAGAAATAGATACGAAATTATTTTCCTTTACACAAGCAATTGCCAATGCTTTTCCTATTCCAGAAGAAGCACCTGTAATGATAAATACTTTATTAGTATTCATTTTTTTTAGCAAAAATACTATATTTTATTGAATGTATCAAATTTATATCATATAGATATATAAGTGTTTGCATATATTATTAAATAATTATAAAAAAAACTTGCTTTTTATTTGTATAATTCAAATTATACTTATACTTTTGCAGTCTTAAATTTCAATAGATTCAGTAGCTCAGCAGGTAGAGCACATCCCTTTTAAGGATGGGGTCCTGGGTTCGAATCCCAGCTGGATCACAAAAATAATTCCCTTACAAGTCAATATATACTATAGGACACTTCTAAAAATTCAAAAATAATATAACCGCAATGTTTGCTTAAGGAAGAGTAAAAGTCGCAAAGTATTGATATCTATTTCTTAGCGGTTTGGTATAAACTATTCTTCGAGATAGTACAACAACAAATATAAAATAAGATAAGGGTATATCACCAGTATCTCTTAGTTAGACTCTTAAGGTTTTGCATAGATTTTATTCCGATTAACCCTTGAAAGTTTTCTGATTGATTCGTATCCTTCGGCAATATCATAGCAATGCATCTTGATATAGTATAGCACTATTTGTCAGCCATCCATTGGTCCACCAGCATAGGTACACCAACAGTGGCTTTTTCTTTGATGTGTATATATTTTCTCCACGATGACACCTCACTGGGGTCAACAACATAAATGGGTGTTTGATAAGGTACATATTGCAACAAGCCTGCTGCAGGATATACCACAAGCGATGTTCCTATTACTACAAATATATCTGCTTTTTCTGTAATGAGCATTGCTTTATTAAACATGGGAACGGGTTCTCCAAACCAAACAACATAAGGTCGCAGTTGGCTGCCTTTTTCACATGTATCGCCCCATTTTAGTTCCCATCCATCTATATCATAAATAAGCGAGGGGTCAGCAGTACTTTGAGATTTGCGCAATTCGCCGTGTAAGTGGAACACGTTACGACTACCGGCACGCTCATGAAGGTCATCAATATTTTGAGTAATAATGACCACTTCATATTTTTTTTCGAGTTCGGTTAATTTATAATGTGCAGCGTTGGGTTTACATTCAAGAAGTTGTTTGCGACGCTGGTTATAAAACTCCAATACCATTTTCGGATTATTTTGCCACGCTTCAGGTGTTGCCACATCTTCTATACGATACTCTTCCCATAAGCCGTCACTGTCGCGGAAAGTTTTAATACCACTTTCAGCACTTATTCCCGCACCCGTAAGAACAACCAATTTTTTCATGCGTTACAGACTCATCAATTCTTTTTGATGATTTTAGCAAGTGAGCCATTTACAAATTCCAGTCTATAATCGTTGTACTCCCATATATCCTTATTGCCTTCTTCGAAAGTTATGGTTGATTTGCTATTTGGTTTTCCAATACTTTCAATGGTCATAAAAGGAGTCATCCCTTCCCATACTTCGTTGTTCATAATTCGAACAGCATTGTCTCTACCGTATAGTTTGGATATCTTTTGAAAACGCGGGTCATTTTCATTCACACTTCTTACAATGGTGGTAGTTGAGGTAGTTTTAGAAGTTGGCGTTGCTGGTGTTCCGTTTAAAAAATCGTCTATTTCCTGATTGGAGGCAATGGTAGAGTAACTCACATAACCTTCTATGCCATTATAAAGTACTTTAAAATAAAGGTTTTCCTGATGGCGATATACCTTAATGGTAGTATTGGCAGGAATAGTCGCCAATGAATTGCCCAAAGATGAAGGTTTATCACGTAAAATAGCACCACCTTCGGAAGTTTTTGCCAGAATAAAATCTTCGGTTACATCTGCAGCCAGTTGACGTTTCTGATTTTGCAACGTACTAATCTCACGATTTATCTGATTCAACTGGTCCTGATAGGCTGCTACACGTTGCTGTACCGTTAACTTAGCCGTTTGCAAACTATCCAGTTTTTTATCAATTTGTTTAAGCGAAAGTTGACTATAAGAATAATAACCTGTAAATAAGAATAAAACACAAACACTTAAGTATTTCATAATATTCATTTTTTGGACATACAAAAATACACAAGAACTTAAAATAATCCAAACACAATCAATCTGGAAATTTGAAGTGATTGGGTTATGCCAAAAAATATGCTGGAAGAAGGTATTCTCCCCTTCTCTATAAAAATCTTATTAAAGTTTGACGAAATAATAATGACTATTCTGTTTTATGAATGAATAAAATATTTTTGGTTTTATTGGATATTCTATAGCGTTGGTCGATTCTGTAACCTACAACCCAAATAATCTCTCCATTGCCATTTTCCAGAATCCATGTATGGGCCTTTTCGGGAATAGATAATTTTAAATCGATAAAAAAATCGCTTAGTTTCTTAAAATTTTTCATCCCTAACGGTTGAAACATATCGCCAGCCTTCCATTTTCTCAATTTTAACGGAAAAATAATTTTTTCAGCATCAAAACAACCCATGTTTGAATCATCAGGAACAGTCCATGTTTGCACCTTTCTTTTCATACTGATTTGCAACGAAACTGGCTTTGTAATTACCTGAACTTTTGACTGAATAAAATAGGCTGTATTATCATTATCCGTTTTTTTAGTAATTATAAGATGATTTTCATGAACATAGGCAGTATAATCAGTGGAAATAAATTTCTTTCCGCTCTGATGGCATTTACTAATCTGTAAAACCTGTTCCTTATTAAAATGATAAGGTTGTAAAAGATGAAACAACCACGTATGTCCATAAGGCTGTTTCAATATATCCATAAATTTTATCTGCACTTCATTTTTTGAATGATAAATATAGTCGGCACTTTTTTCCAACAGCCAATATTCAAAAAGAGAAAACGTATCTTTTATATGCTCTATGGAACTATTAAACATGTCATAAAAGTCGGATTCTATTTTAATTAATGCCGGTATAATATGATGTCTTATTTTGTTTCTTACATATTTATCGGAAGCATTGCTCGAATCTTCTTTCCATTCTATTTTTTCTGATTTTGCATATTGCAGAATTTCTTCTCGTGAAGCAAACAGAAAAGGTCTGACTATTTGATTTCGAGTAAGTGGAATACCGGTCAATCCTTTAATGCCTGTGCCTCGCAACAGGTTAATAAAAAATGTTTCAACCACATCATCTCGTTGATGGGCTATGACAATTTTATCAAACTTATGCTGTACGGCTATTTCGTTAAAAAAATCGTAACGCAGTTTTCGTGCAGATTCCTGCACACTGATTTTATTTTCATGAGCATATTGCTTTGTATTAAACCTGCGACTGTATGAAGGAATATTTCTCTGTTCTGCCCATTTTTTTACAAACCGTTCTTCATCATTCGATTCTTTTCCCCGCAATTGAAAGTTACAATGAACCACAGAGATTGAATAGTGCCATTTGTATAACAGATGAGCCAAAGTCATAGAATCAATACCGCCACTCACAGCAACCAGTAATTGATTTTTTTGAACAAACAAATTGTTTTCTTGAATGAATTGCTGAAATTGTGTTTCAAATCGTTTTTTCATCTAATTAAATTGACTGCATATTTGGTTGTAAAAATAATTAAAACGCCGAACATAATAAAATATCGGCGTTGAAAGACACTATTTTTATTAGGATTCAATAAAAACCACTTAATATTTTCAATTCGTTAATACTGAAATGATAATTCACAACAACGCCTTTGTGCTTACCCTCTACTACATCGCCCATGCCCGAAGCACGTCGAAATCTTCTTGTATTTTGAGAATCGCTGTTTCTGATTCTCCTTAAAACAGAAAGTTCCTGATAAAAAAATTTCCTGTCTTTGGGTTTATCACCCGTAATACAAGGTCTGTGCATTAAGCACCAAACGATATAAACAGGCACTTTTTCTTTATCTTGAATTAAAAAATAACGTTCCAAATCGCTAAGATTTAAGGCTAATGTTTCGGATGGAAACAAGTTTGCATTAGGCAAAAAATGTACAATAGACATAAAAGTTCGTGCCTGTACCTTTATCTCAACAAAGAAAAGAGGCTTGTCTTGTAACGATTTTTGTTTAACTTCAATGTCGGGATAACCTGTTTTTGTGGTTTTAGATGCCTCATAGTCAGGATAATTTTGATGGATGTACTGTATGAATTCCTTTTCAATGGCTTCCGAAAATTGTACATCCTTTTCAAAATCAAACTTGGGAACAGTTATACCGTCGCATGGGGTTTTGCATGATTCGCATTCATAAACATTGGGTTTTATTTGCTTATAGAACGACATTCTTACAACTCCAATTGAAACGAAGTGGGAATGCGTATGATAACCGTTTTGGTTTCCATATCAATTTTCTTTATAAAAGCAGATTGATAAGGAACAAGTTGAGTTTTACCATTACGACATATTTGCATCAATGGATTTTTTTTATCTGGAAACACTTCATCTATCATTCCAACTTCTGTTTTATCGGAAAGAAAAACAGTAAATCCCTTAATATTTTGAACATCGTATTTGACTTTTTTAAGCCATGGTAAATCATGCTCTACAAAAAACTCTGAAAAAACAAATCGTTGAATATCGTTCAGCGAATTGGTTTGTAAAAACTTAATTATAACAGACCTTTCGTCGAGTACTTGATACCATTCAACCGAAAAAGGAATAAGTGTTCCTTCGTATTGAAGAAACACCCATTCAGTAAGTTTAAACGAACTTGGAAGTTTAAAGTCGAATTGAACAATACATTCCCCTTTGATACCGTGTGATTTTTTTACATAGCCAACTTTTTTGCTATTAAAGCAATTCATTCAAACTATGCATTTTCAGGATTTGCTTCGGGGGTAGAAGTTTCAGCAGTATTTTGAACTTCCGATTGATTTTCTTGTGCTTGAGCCGCTTCGGCTTCTTTTATTTTTTCCAATTCTTTAATTTTCTTTTCGGCTATGCTTTGCAAACGTTTTTCGTTTACCTTGCTTTCATCCTCTATTTTTTTCTTTAACGCATCAACCTTACTACGGGCTATACGGTTTTTCTTTTCTTCAATTTTGTGGTTTTTCATTTTTTCCCACTCTTCAAATTTTGCTTTGGCGGTATTTTCGTCAAAAGCACCTTTTTTTACACCCCCTTGAAGATGTTTCAAATAAAGGACACCCGTATAACTAAGAATGGCACGGCATGTATCGCTTGGAACTGCTCCATTTTGCAACCAATACAGTGCTCTTTCTCTATCTATTTCGATAGTGGCGGGATTTGTAATAGGATTATAGGTGCCGATGTTTTCGATGAACCTGCCATCTCGTGGCGCCCTACTGTCGGCTATAACAATGTGGTATAGCGGACTTTTTTTCTTTCCATGTCTTGCTAATCTAATTTTAACTGGCATAAATAATTTATTTTAAATCAAGGTCGCAAAGGTAATACTTTTTTTAATATATTCAAAAATATTTTAATAATTTACACTCGTTACGCACTTTTTTAGCGATACCATATAAAAAATCCGCTTTATCATCAGCGGAATTTGTGGTACCCACTGGAATTGAACCAGTGACCTACGGATTTTCAGTCCGGCGCTCTACCAACTGAGCTAGGGTACCTTATTTTGCGGGGGCAAAGATATATGATTTTTTTGAATTAAAATACATTTACAACAAAAAATAATTTTGGCTGAAGTCATAATAAGTTTACCATAAAAAAAAATAATTCTATTTAAACGCTGTTTCGGGCAAGCCGTCGCCTGTAATTTTTAAGCGGTCAAAATAGGAGGGAACTTCCTTCCCATTAATTTTATCTACGTACATTTTGGCTAAATACTGACTAAGCATAAATCCATGTCCACGTAATCCAATAAACAAGCCCAGTTCGGTATCTATAATATAACGTGGTTCGGTATAATAACCTGCCCATACTGCCTGAAATCCAACAGAAGAAAGTAATGGTATCCAATCAACAAATACTTCTGAAATTATTTCAATAAAATTTTTAGTGTTTATTTTAATATTTTTCCCTGTTTCTAAATATTCATTGGCAGGTGATGCACAACCAATAATTTGTCCTGTTTCATGCAACTGTTGACCATATACGGCAGAAAAGCCTTTATATTTACGACGGTCAATAAGCATATCGAGCGGTTGCCCATTATTGCCCAGCATAGGCAGACGGCGTGTTATAAATGCCTGATGCTTTACAGGGTATAAACCGGTATCTATACCCAGTTTGGATGCAAATGCTTCTGCCTTAAATCCCAATGCATTAATAAATAATTCAGATTCAACTTCGTAATAATGTCCATCGTGATGTTTAATCAATGCTTTGTAATGTCTATTTTTTTCAATGTCTATCAAAGATGAATCTTCCCATACCACACCTCCCTTCTCAATTCCAATATTGCGAAGTAAATCAACAACTATACCCGGCGTAGCCTGCCAGCAATTATTGGTAACAAGAGCAGCATTGTATGTTTTAAGATTTGGATTGAAATTGGGAGATATTTCCTTAACAAAATCGGACGGTTGAATAAGATACGCATCGCTCCATTCTATAGATTTTTCCAACGCTTTGTAAGTATCCTCATCATGAGAAAATTGAACATAGCGTGTTTGCTTGAAATTAATATTTTTCAACTGTTGAAGTTCCTTGAATATTTCAAGGTTGTGTATAGCAATATCTGAAATTTCTGGAACAGAAAAAGCAGGTCGCCCACCGGCTATATTTCGCCATGAAGCACCACGGTCATAATTTATAAGAATAGGATTATAACCTGCTTCTGAAAAATAGCGAAACAAAGCACTTCCAGCAATACCACCTCCGGCAATTAAAACGTTGGTTTTTACTTTTTTCAATTCATTATATGCAGTGTTGACTATAATTTTTTCGTTAGCAGATTTTGGATAAAGTTCACGTAATGTTAGTTGATTGGAAAGTGGACCACGTGGAGTGGCTTCTCCCAGTATTTGAATATGATATTTTCCAATAATCTGTTTTAGACGTTTAATGCAACGTTTTCCACGGCAAGCACCCATTCCAAGACGTGTAGTATGTTTTATCTCATCAATAGAAATGTATTTTCTATCCCCTATCTGCTTTAATACTTCTTCCAGCGTAACATCATCGCAATGGCATAGGTAAGTTTTGCTTTCTGTTTTATCGTTGTTGGAATGTAACATCAATGATTTTGGATAATTTTCCTTAATAATAAAACCACGTACATCCATTAATTCTTTTCCGCTAAGATTGATGGCTTTTACACGTGCAATATTGGTTTTATTAGGCTTTCGTAATATTTTTTCTATAATTCCATCTCCCAGTTTCTGTCCGTGATTATTGACCAGAAATACTTCTTCTTCTTCTTCGGCAAAATACTCCATGGGTAAAAACAACCAATTCTTTTTTAAATTATAACCAAAAATAGCCAAGCCCGGACATTGATATACACAATCCATGCAGCCCGTACACTTTGCAAAATCTATTTCTGGAACTGTTGCGGTAGATGATTTGGTAATGGCACCATTGGGACAGGCAAAAGCACAAGGATTGCATGCAAAACCATACAAGCAATCAATTAGCACGAATGGCTTTTCGAGTCGCTCAGGTTTGGGCATATAGGGCATATCCATAACTTTAACAGGATGTTGTTGTGATTCGATATATTCTTTGGATATTTCAAGATAATGGTCATAATCAAACCGCTGGTTTAATATATCGAGTACTTCATAGGCTGCCTGTTTGCCACGTAAAACAGCACTGGTGCCTTCGCCTATACGAATGGCATCGCCTACGCCAAAGCAATATCGCCCAAAAACTTCATTCCCCTTAATTAATAATTGGTCATCAGAAACAAGTCCTGTACAAATATTAATAGCATCAATATTTTCAATAATTTTTTCAGTACCCTGCACTGGTTCAAAATTTTTGCATTCCGCAATTACTGCACCGGTAATGCCGGTATAATCGGCATTAGGTATAGCCTTTAATAAAATATGTGAGGTTAATATAGGTATTCCTAAACGACGGACACGGTTTGCCTGAACGGGAAATCCACCTTCTTTGTCCATGGCTTCAATAATGGCTTTGACATGTGCACCCGCCTGCATAAGTTGATAGGACGTTAAATAACCTATATTCCCAGCACCAACAGTTAAAATATTTTTTCCAAGTAACGTAAATTCATTATTCATCATTTTTTGAACTACCGCAGCAGTATAAACACCCGGCACGTCATCATTTTCAAAGGCAGGCATAAACGGAACCGCACCCGTAGCAATAATAATAGCATCGGCATCCATATAAAAAATTTCTTCCGTTACCAGATTTTTAACGGCTACGCGTTTCCCTTCAAGAATATCCCATACGGTAGCATTTAAAAAAATACCGCTATGGTCATCGCCCGCTAGTGTTTTAGCAATATCAAAGCCTCGCATTCCACCAAATTTTTTTTCTTTTTCAAAAAAGAAAAATTGATGGGTTTGCATAATAAATTGCCCTCCAATTTTGCTATTGTTATCTACTACTATATTGTCCACATCGTACTGATTAAGGATTTCGCGTGCAGCCAATCCTGCTGGTCCTGCACCAATAATAACAACACGAGTACGATAAATTTTAAGTGCTTCGTCTGTTTTGGCTGGTATATATGCAGGATAATAGTTGTTGGGTATTTCTTTTACTTCTTTAATACCATCAACTTTCGTAATGCATATTCTACGAACAATACCGTCAACAAGCATTTCGCAAGCACCACACTTTCCAATGCCGCATTCAAGGCTACGATTACGACGGTCTAAACTATGACTGTGAACAGGATAACCTGCCTGATGCAAGGCTGCTGCAATGGTAAAACCGCTATAGGCTTCTATTTGTTTTCCTTCATATAAAAATGTGATTTTTTCTGTCTTGGGCACTTCCAGTATGGGATGTTTTTCTATTCTATACATATACCTATTTATTTTCATGCAAAGTTTTATACATATTTTTAAATTATCAATGACGTTTATCATTTTTATCTCGTCAAAAACTCTCGTTAGAGTTTGACAGGATAAATCATTCGAATTAAATCAAAAATTATATTTATTTTTGAAAAAAATTTATGAATAAAAATCATGTTCTTTTATTAATATTTTTGACATTTTCTGTAAACATTTTTTCTCAAAAACAGAACAACTCACCCGGTTCAGATTTTATTGTAGATACACCTGTACGACTTGATATAACCAAGGACAGCGTTATACCCATTACTGTTTATATTCACAATAGCGAATGCACCAATTGTACCAACTATTTAAACTATATGGATATAAGTTTTAAATGTGCTTCAAGCCAGACTTTTGATTCACCTGTTAAATTCGATTCATTGTCAACCTCGCAATTCATGAATCTTTTTAGTTCTTATTCCATGCAAGATAATGTTTGGAGTAGCCAATCGTTTGTAGATTCCAAACCTGTTCGTGATGCAAGCCATACGGTCGTATTTTCTGCCGATACTAATTTATGGATTCCACCTGTTCCCGTTGTCGTTGTTAATATGCATTATTTTTATTTCAATTTGAATATTCCTTATAGTGTTTGGAGTCAATATTTATGTAGCGACAGTATTATAGATATTCATGTCTTTGCCAGTTTGGATTATGCTTCGGATGAAGAATTCTGGTTTCGTGTTTTTGTATCTGATAAATCATACCCCACTGTTCAGCAATGGTATCGTGGCGACACCCATTTTCATTCCTATTTTACACAAAATACAGCCGAAAATGGATTACCTCTTTCATCATCCAAAATAAATGCAAAACACAGTGGACTTGATTGGACCATTACCACAGACCATAGTTGTGATTATGACAATTACGGTATTAGCATGCAAGACAATTGGCAACGAGAAGGAAACGAAATAGCCCAGTTGAATAATCAGGATAGCAGTTTTATTTATATAAGAGGCATGGAGGCTTCTATTTTAAACAGTCAGGGCAAAATAGTACATAGTCTTGTATATCCCAGTCCAGACGCACCCTTTTCTACACCTTATATTTACGATGGCGGTGGCGACGTATCCACTACCAGTATTACGGTTGACATGTTACAGGATTCGCTTGATAAATATCACGGCTTTTGCTATGCTGCACATCCTTTTGCAGAAGGCGATAAACTATCGATACTTGTAAATGGTGATGTATGGAACTTATCCGACAGTTTGTCTCCTACCAATGGAAACCCTGCCCTAACTTGTGGAAGTGTTATATGGAATAATCTTTCGGCTGCATCAGATGTATATTCGTCAGACCTTTCGATGGTTTACAAAAAGAATTTGATTGGTTTGGAAAACTGGAATTTATGGTACACCTTAACCTGCACCAATACAGACAAAGACCCGTGGAACGTAAGCGGAAATGCTGAACCGTACGGATTTTACGAAGTACCTGCCTCTGATAATTTACAAACTATGTATCGCTTTACTCAAAATATGGAAGCATACGGATTTTTATTACGCAAAGGGTTAAAAATGAAAAATGAAAATTCTTTGGTAAAACATTGGAAACTTTTTCTTTCTGCAGGAAGCGATGCACACGGCTCATTTAATTTTTCCGGTACGGACTATGTTTACGGAGGTGTAAGCGGTCAAATGGAAAACAATCATCCGGGTGCATTAAATACGTTGGTGTATTGTCCCAATGGCATGGGAACTAACGGACAACATGTTTTGCAAGCCTTGAAAGACGGACATACCGTACTTTCGTCAGGACCGGTAATCATTTTAACCGTATCGAGTAGTCTGGGGACTATGTATCCCGGTGATGATATGAATGCCGAAGATTTAGACGAAAATCAAGTAGTAATTCATTTGCAAGCCATTTCAAACATTCTATTTGGCACAGTAAACCATGCAATCATTGTAGTTGAAACGCAAGACAGTAGTTATACCTATCCTGTTAATATGGGTTGCGGCTCGTTTTCTATCAGTTTAAAAACATTATTTTCTAACCTGTTTACATCATCTACTATGCCCGATAATCAATACATTGCCATCAGGGCATATATCGAAACGATTAAAACATATACTGCTTCAGAAACACTTTATTATAGAAAATCAAGCGAAACCTATCACTCATTTACCAATCCCGTATGGATTAAAACGGGTTCGTTTAATAAATTGCCCTTTCAAATCGTCAATAATATTCGAATATATCCCAATCCTGCCTCTGACGTTTGTTACATAGAAGGAATAGATTTACATGAAATAATATCCATTTCTGCAATTGCTACCAATGGAATCATTTATAACTTCCCTCTTCAAACAAACAGAGAAAATCTTGTATTAAACATTTCAATGTTAACAAAGGGCATATATACGGTTAAATTAATATGCAACCATGGCACGGTGGTTAAGAAATTGGTTAAGATGTAATAAGTATATCATAAACACACGTATTTAACATCTTTGATAGTAATTATCTTTTTACAATACCAAAACAGATTATACGTATCATAAGTTCCATGTATTGAGATAAATCCTTTACCTTGTCTTCTACAAATAAAGGTATTTCCAATCCTTTCAAAACTGTAACCAGCATAAGAGCAGTCATATCAAAATCCTTAATAGCAAATTGTTTTTGCTTTATACCTTCTTTTAAAATAGACTTGACAATTTGAAGTTCTTTATCATCAACGTCTTTACGAATTTTATTAATAAAGGAAAGATGGTCAAGCAACTCACTTTTCATGGCATTATAAAAATTGGAAAGATTGAGCATAACTTGCATGCGAATTTGAAAATAGGCTTTTAGTTTTTCTTCAGCAGTTTCAGATGTTGTTGTAACACTAACAAGTGCCTGTTCCAGTTCGCTGGCTTCTTTTTCTACCACTGCTTTAAATACGTCTTCCTTATTTTTAAAATAATAATAAATGGCTGTTTTACCCTTTCCTGTTGCCTGTCCAATATCATCCATAGTTGTTTTTTTATATCCATATTTTCCAAAAATAATGGATGCTGCCTTTATTATTTGTTCCTTAACCATATCTTTGCTGCCTTCACTCATAGAAAATAGTTTGTAAAATCGGGTATAAAATTAAAAGGATGAAATGGTTTTTCAAAAAATTTTTGTTACAATTTTGAACGTCCTTGTATTTCTATCTTGAATTATTTGTAAAAAGTAAATCCCGTTTTTGCTGTAACGGTCAAGTGAAAGTTGAAAAAAATCTGATATGGTATTTCCTTCATATAAGATTCTTCCATATACATCAAAAAGAGATATAAGTGTTTCCTTATTATTGTTTGGTATTGAAATATTAATCATATCTATAGCAGGATTTGGATATACATGTATGAATGTCATATCAGATGGTAGAACTGCTGTGTTGCAATTGCGTACATAAGTTATATTTGAATCATTGGTCAATCTATTTAGAAAAAGAGATTCATCTACAGAACTTGATTTTAGCATAAAATTCAAATACGGGATTAACAAGTATGCAATTTCAGCATGTTGTGCTTCACGTGTAATGACAGGCTGAGGACTTGTTGCCATTTCACCCAGATTGCACGTAAAATTATAATCGGCAAAATAGCAATGACCACCGCCCGTGATAGTTATATGTGTTTTACAAGCACTGATGCACGAATCGTACATGGGAATTTGATGCGATGCTGTAGGTGCTACTCCATCGTTTTCACCGCTGAACATTAAAAGCGGAGAAGTAACATGTGTAGCCGCCGTAATGCTGGAAGGACTAGTAGTTGCTGCCGCAAAATTTATCAATGTCGTAAAATTGGTATAATTTTCTGCTGCCAGAAAAGAAGCACCGCCTCCCATGGAATGACCCATAATGGCACTGGTATTGGACAAATGTTGATAAAAAAACGATGACGACAATACATTCTCCTTTTTTAACTGTTCATTTAAGAAACGCAAATCAAGACCAAAATCCTGATGTGATGGACTCATACTCCCTTCCGTACGTGGAAATATCATTATATAACCATAGGGTACAATACTGTCCCACAACCATTGATAAGCACTCCAAGCCATACTGTATCCATGACCAAAAACCAATAGCGGAAACTGACCATTGGCTATAGCCACATTATCACCCGCTGTTGTAGAAGGATAATAAATTTCTGTCATTATACTCCTATTACTTCGAGATGAATCAATATAGGTTATTTGCTGATGACCTACTTGATAATTTTGACTGTACAATGCTGTTGAAACCAACAACGACAAGATAATAGTAATTTTTCTCATAATAAATTTAATTGATTAAACGGACAAAATTAATACATAATTTTGAATAATGCAATAATTTGTTCAAATATTCAATTTTATTTTTTATCTTATTCAAAATCAATAGAAATCTATTCTTTTATCAATTTTTTAATAAAAACGTTGCCTTTTAGTGTTGTAACATGAATCATATAAATACCGCTACGTAAGTTTGAAATGTTGATAATATGCTGTTCTGGCAGATTGATTTCTTTTCCATAACTGTCAAATAGTTTAATAGACAGAATTTCTTCAGGCAGATTTATTTCAATATAAGAACTTGCTGGATTAGGATAAACAACCATTCTATTTGATTCATAAAGCGACGGTAAATTGTTTGAATTGCATACTGGAAGCGACAAATACGATTCATGACCTAATTCAAAATAAACCGTATTGGTGGCAGTGATGGTATCACCGGCGACATACATGGCTTGACCATTATTAAGGTTGTTGTCAAACCTTGGATAATTGGAAGAAGTAATGTCAAGCCTAACACGATGACCTGCAAGAAAAGTATAAGCAGCACAAGGCAAGTCAACATCAACGGCATATATAACCCCTGTTTGCATGGAAGCCGTATCCGTAGTTCTGTATCCATTGCGAAAACGCATTCGCTTTATTCCGTCAGAAATCAGCATGGACGTACCATCTGGATATACATCACATAGACGAATGGCAAAATCGGTATCCTTGCAGTTACTGCTAACATACAATCTGGCTTTGGGTTTGCCATAAATCTGTAACGAAGAAGCCAACGGTGGCGTAGAAAAAATCAAAATATCATTTCTCGATTCTACTACTTGCGACTGGTCATACGGACCCTGTAACAAATCTTGTCTCAGCGTTGAACCTCCGTGTGTGGGCGAAGGGTCATGTGGATTATATATTAATGAAGCCGACTGTGACAATGAAACAGGTATATTTAAACTTAATTCAGATAAGGATGATAAATAATAGTTCGTTTCGTTAGTTATTATTGCACTGGTAGATGTAGCACTTCTCCATTCATTGTCGCCAATTTGATAATAACGAAATACGGGTTCGTTTTGCCAGTTATTGGCAAGGTTGCGTAAATAATAATCAAAAAAACGCAACGCTAACGAATCGCTCCATCCAGAGGCATTATTAAAGGTGAGTTCACCTTGCTGGCTTGACCCCACGTAGGCACTACCATGCCCACCATGAACCCATGGACCCATAAGCAATTTGTGTGTTGCTCCGACAGGCGAAGATTGACAAATACCATTGAAAAAGGAAATCATGCCGTCGATATTGTGGTCGTACCATCCACCTATCATAAACATGGGAACTTTTATAGAGGAAGGGTAATTGGTAGATGATTCGACATATTGCCACTGCAAATTATAAAACGGATTAGCAAGCGTCCACGTAGAAAGTCCATATCCCAACTGGTCTAATTGCTCCACATACTCTGTTCTGTAAACACCTCCCTGAAAATATTCCTGATATAAGGTCATTGGAAAAGCAACCAGCGGAACACAGCAAACCAGATGAGGAGGATTTTCCTTTGCTGTTTGATATTGAATTTTTCCCAATGCAGAAGGTCCCCATGTACCAATTTTACCATTACTCCACGATTGCTGTGCAATCCATTCTACTATATCATAACCATCCAATCCTTTATCATAGTTGGCAACAAAAGCAGACGCACTCCCATAAAATCCACGCCAGTCGGTAATAACAAAATTATAGTGATTTTGTGTCAATGCTTGCCCTACCAATGGCAGATTAAAACGATAAAGAAGCCTGTTGTATGGCGTTTGCACAAGAATGGTTGGCAATGCTTCTGTAGAACTGGCAAGGTAAATATCTGCGGCTATTTTTTTCCCATCACGCATGGGTATCGAATCTACCTGTGGTGTATAATACTGCGCCGACACAAGTTGGACTATACACATTAAAATCAAAATTCCTGTTTTTTTCATCTTACTATTTTTAAAAAAAAATTTTTGTAAAGATAAATGGAAATGTGAGAATGTGAAAATCTCGTCCATAATAACAAGACACCAACGACGAAAAAGAATATCTGACCCCCCATTCCCGTATAACTGACGGGACAGAACAGGCACTGATTTTCGTATGATTTTTATGATGGATATATTCTATGGAAACGTTTTTTTTATTCTTATTTTCACTACCAATTATTTACACCACATATAATCAATTTTTTTTTACTTTTTTATCAAATCTCAATCTCTCACAAAATCCATTTCTGAAATAAGATTTTTAGCATTGGCATATTTATCAATAATGAACATAACATAACGAATATCCACCGAAATAGTACGTTGCAAATCGGGTTCAAAAGCAATATCGCCACTCATGGCTTCCCAGTTGCCGTCGAAGGCAATGCCTACTAATTCTCCCTTCCCATTAATAACAGGGCTCCCGGAATTGCCGCCTGTAATATCGGTGTTACTTAAAAAGCAGGTACGCACTATACCATTTTCGGCATACTGCCCAAAATCCTTATTTTTCCATAGCATCTTTAAACGGTCAGGTACTTTAAACTCGTTACTGGTACTGTCTTCCTTTTCCATCACACCATCCAATGTTGTATAGTAATCATAAAAAATGCCATCGGCAGGATTATAAGGCATCACTTTTCCATACGTCAGGCGCATGGTTGAATTGGCATCAGGATAAAATATTTTGTCAGGATTCATTTCCATTAAGCCTGCCATATACAAGCGTTCTGCCTTTTTAAGTTTTTCTATGGCATCAGCATATTCTTCCTCAAAGCGTTTGCCAGCACCATAAATAGAATACATAAGTTTGAATATGGGGTCTCTATCTAATTTCTTATAGATAGGGGCATTCAGAAAGGCTAAGATGGTTTCTTTGCTTTTGAAAAAACTTACCTCAAAGGCTTCTTTGGCAAATTTGGTATAATTGCCTTTATAATTCTTTTTAATGCTGCTTATTTCAGAAGGAAGGAATGACTCGGGAATGTCTTGTGCAAAGAGTTCAATCAAGGCACTTAATACATTCTGGTCGGTAGATGCATTAAAATCCTTGTAATAATTTTCGGTTTCATTCCGTAATCGTTCTATTATTTGAGCCTTTTTTTCCTTGCTCAGCGTATCCGTTTCCAACGCTTTGTACAGGTTTATAAAACGTGAGGCAAAACCAATAATGTCAATGCCTCTCATGCCGGCTTCGGAATAATAAGTTCTGAATAAATCATAATCTTTCAATTTGGTGTAGGCTTCCTGATAATCTTTAAGTACATTTCCATATTTTTGCTGACGTTCCGAAGATTGTAATACCCAATTGTTAAATGCTTGCTCTTGCTGTATTTTAGTTTCATATACATGCAAGCGTTTCAGTCCTCTGGTTTGTCCAATAAAAAATTTCCAATAATTAGAAGTGGCAGCATATTTGGAAGCATACTGTATTCTGACACTCGGATTGCTGTTCATATCTTGACGATACATAGCTAATTTTCTGTCCCGAATTTTTACAATGGCAGGATTAATACGATTAATGGCTTCTTCAACCCCCCATGATGTCATATAGCGGTTAGTTCTACCTGGATATCCTATAATCATTACAAAATCGTTCTGATGAATTCCGCTTAACGAAATAGAAAGCGATTGTTTGGGGGTATAGGGTACATTTTCTTTGGAATATTTAGCAGGTGTATTATCTTTAGCAGCATATATACGAAATACGGAAAAATCGCATGTATGACGGGGCCACATCCAGTTGTCGGTATCTCCTCCAAACTTTCCAATAGACGAAGGTGGTGCTCCTGTCAAACGTACATCACCATATACATTATATATAAGTAACAAATACTGGTTACCCCCAAAAAAATCACGTACTATGGCACGATATGTTGTCCCCTTAATGGCTTCCTGAATAATGCTTTCAGATGCCTTTTTTATTTTTTCTATTCTGTCCTTTTCGGTCATTGTTGGAGTAACGTCTTTGGTAACTCTGGCAGTAACATCTTCAATACTGATAAGAAAACTGACCGTCAGATTAGAATTAGGAAGTTCGTCCTCATAACTTTTTGCCCAAAAACCGTCTGAAAGGTAATCATGTTCAACAGTACTGTGGTATTGAATAGATGCATAACCGCAATGATAATTGGTTAGGATTAATCCTTTTTTAGAAATAACTTCACCTGTACAGCCATTTCCAAACTGCACTACGGCATCTTTTAACGATGAACGATTTACATTATAAATATCCTGTACCGAAAGTTTTAATCCCGCTTTTTGCAAATCGCTATATTTTTTACCAAGCAAAGTAAGCAACCACATGCCTTCATCGGCAAATGCTGTAACAGCAACAACCATTACCGAAATCAATACAATAAACAGTCTTTTCATGATAGTAAAATTTTATTTGTACAAAACTATATTAAATTTATGGAAGTAGCAATATATTTTTTTAACTTAAGGACACTTCTAAAAATTCAAATATAATATAACCGCAATGTTTGCTAATACCGACTTGCGAACAAGTTCATTAAAAAAATACGTTTTGCTTTTGTTTTAATTAATACGGTTATTCTGTCGGCATGAACCAAAGTATAAGAATGAAATGAATTTTGAGTTTCCTCACAAATCAACAACCACTTTTTAAGGGACAACTAATTACTCACAAGTGATGCTATCGCTTAACACTTGCGAGTGCAGGAGGGATGAAAACCTGTCAATGTTTGAGCAAAACAGTCAAAAGTTTATAAACTTTACGAACTTTATGAACTTTACGAACTTTATGAACTTTACGAACTTTACGAACTTTATGAACTTTACGAACTTTATGAACTTTATGAACTTTATGAACTAATATGAAGAAGTGGCTGCATGGTGAGATTGCTTCGCTACGCTCGCAATGACGAGAGGGGGTGAATAGTTACAAATATTAGTATTTGAAATTTAGGAACTGTTCTGTCCACAGTGAAAAAATATATACGGAATGTGCTAAAAATTTTTTTTATTAAACCAGAACACATATATTTGCAGCCTCGATGCCCAGGTGGTGGAATAGGTAGACACACCAGCTTGAGGGGCTGGCGCCTGCAAGGGTGTGCAAGTTCGAATCTTGTCCTGGGCACAAAATAGATAAAGTGCCTACAATACTTAGAGTACTTAAAGTTAATAAAGTATTTAGCATTATACGGAATAAGTTTTTTAAATTCTTATCGGTATAAGACAATAAAATTATCTACTTTTGCAAAAAATTATTTGTTTATGGAAAATAAAAATATGAGTTTTGAAACGTTATTGATTCATGGTGGTGAAGAACCAGATGAATGGGGAAGTGCAGTAGTTCCAATATATCAAACTTCCACTTTTGCTTTTAAAAATGCCCAACATGGTGCCGATTGTTTTGCAGGAAAACAAAAAGGGTATATATATACCCGTATTGGTAATCCTACTATTGAAGCACTGGAACGAAAATTAACCATACTGGAACATGGTTACGGTGCAGTGGCAGTAGCATCAGGAATGGCTGCCGTAACTACCGTTTATATGTCTCTGTTATCACAGGGAAATCATGTTATCAGCACAAGTGCTGTTTATGGAGCCAGTCGTGTCATCCTCGAAAATTATTTTACCAAATTCGGCGTAGCATGCACCTTTGTAGATACATCCAACATTAACAATATTATAAACAATATCAAATCGAACACCAAAGTTTTATATATTGAAACGCCGGCTAATCCTACCATTCAAATAACAGATATTGCTAAAGTATCTGAAATAGCCCACAAGCATGGCATTAAGGTTGTCGTTGACAATACTTTTTGCAGTCCTTATCTACAAAATCCTCTTGACTTTGGAGCAGACATAGTATTGCACTCCATAACTAAATATATCAATGGACATGCGGATGTTGTAGGTGGAATTATTATTGCCAAAAAGCAAGAAGATTATGAAGCCCTTCATAAAACGATGGTCAACATGGGTGGAAACATGGACCCTCATCAGGCATTTCTGGTTATTCGCGGACTAAAGACGCTATCGCTTCGCATGGAACGTGCACAGGAAAATGCCATTAAAATTGCTCAATATCTTGAAAAACATCCTAAAGTAGAATACGTATTGTTTCCGGGATTGCCTTCACATCCTCAATACGAACTCGCCAAAAAGCAAATGCGAGGACCAGGAGCCATGATAAGTTTTGAATTGAAGGGAGGATACAATGCTGGTGTTGTATTAATGGACAATGTGAAGATTGCCTTGTTGGCTGTTTCGCTGGGCGGTGTAGAAACACTTATCCAGCATCCAGCATCCATGACACATGCATCACTTACGCCTGAAGGCAGAAAAGAAGCCAACATTACCGAAGGTTTGGTTCGCTACTCCGTTGGTATTGAAAATGTAGATGAATTAATTCAGGATTTGGACCAGGCTTTGGCAAAAGTATAATAATTATGGCGAATCCATTAATTGAAACATTACGTTGGCGCGGTATGATTCATGATTTAATGCCAGGCACTGACGAACAGTTATCCAAAGAAATGACAACGGCTTATGTTGGCATTGACCCTACGGCCGATTCATTGCATATTGGACATCTGGTTTCTATTATGCTGTTAAAACATCTTCAAAAGGCAGGACATAAGCCCATTGTATTAATAGGCGGTGCCACAGGCATGATTGGTGACCCTAGCGGAAAATCGGAAGAACGCAACCTGCTTGACGAAGAAACATTGCAACATAATGAAGTTTCAATCAAAAAGCAACTATACCACTTTCTTGATTTTGATGAAAAACTGCCCAACCGTGCAGAAATTGTAAATAATTATGATTGGACTAAAACATTTGATTTGATTTCGTTTTTACGTGAAGTGGGTAAACATATCACCGTAAATTACATGCTTGCCAAAGATTCAGTAAAAAAACGCATGGAAACAGGCTTATCATTTACCGAATTTTCTTATCAGTTATTGCAAGCGTATGATTTTTTGTATTTATACGAACATCATCATTGCAAATTGCAAATGGGTGGCAGCGACCAGTGGGGAAATATTGTTACCGGTACTGAATTAATTCGAAGGAAAATTGGGGGCGAAGCCTTTGCCTTAACATGCCCCCTTATTACTAAAGCAGATGGCGGTAAATTTGGAAAAACAGAAAAAGGAAATATCTGGCTGGATAAAAATTATACTTCTCCTTATCAGTTCTATCAATTCTGGTTCAACTCCAGCGATGAGGATGCCGAGAAATATATTAAACTGTTTACCATGCTTTCGCAGGAAGAAATAAACGCATTAATCGAACAGCACAAACAAGAACCTCACTTGCGTATTTTGCAGCAAACACTTGCCAAAGAAGTAACTCTAATGATACATGGTGAAAAAGAATACAATGCTGCCATTGATGCTTCTCAGGTTTTATTTGGAAAAGGAACTAAAGAGACTTTAGAAAAGATGGATGAAAATACATTTATCTCAGTTTTTGATGGTGTTCCTCAATTTTCAGTAGATACATCCATCATTAACAATGGCATTCCTATTGTTGAACTTCTGGCTGTTCAAACCAACATTTTCCCAAGCAAAAGCGAAGTCCGAAAACTTATTGCTGGTGGCGGCCTGTGTATTAATAAGGAAAAAATTGCAAGCGAAATTGTTATTGGCAAAGAACATGTGTTGAACGGTAAATATATTCTAATTCAAAAAGGAAAGAAAAATTATTACTTAATAGTACTTTCATAACTCTATATAGTCGTTCCTTAAAAACTCATTTTATACCGACTTGCTAACAAGTTCATTAAAACCATTCGCTTTGCTTTTGTTTTAAAACTGTTAGTCTATCGGCATCCCGTCAAAAACTCATGTTAGCGTTTGACGAGACAAAATTCATTTCATTTTTTTGTTAGCGGTTTGGTATTATAAACCTTGCAAGGCAGTAGGTTCAATTCCTTTATTATATTCGTTCATACACGATTGCAAGCCTTCGGAGACAAAAGACAAAACGGCATTTTTCATACGTTCCAAATAAAAAGGAAGATATTTTTGCTCTTCACTGGTAAAAGAACTTAATACATGTTCAATTTGTTTTCCTTTGGGGAAATTATTTCCGATGCCAAACCGCATGCGAGCATATTCCTGACTGCCGAGTAATTCGTCAATATTGCTTAATCCATGGTGTCCTCCATTATGTCCACCTCCACGGATTCTAATTGTACCAAAAGGTAAAGCAATATCATCTACAACAACCAACAATTGTGAAAGTGGAACATGTTCAGCATTTATCCAATATCGAATGGCTTTGCCACTCAAATTCATATATGTATTTGGTTTGATTAGAATAATTTGTTTGCCTTTATATTTGAATTGCGTTTTGGAAGCATAGCGTTCACTGGTAAAAACAATATTGGATGCCTTGGCAAGTGCGTCCAATACCATAAAGCCTATATTATGACGAGATAACTCGTATTCGCTACCAATGTTTCCTAAGCCTGCAACTAAATATTTCAAGATTTAACAACAATATTGATTATTTTTTGGTTTCTTCGTCGGAAGAAGCAGTTGTAGCATTATCTTCGGCTGTCTCAGCACCCTCAGCAGCACCTTCGGCAGCAGCAGGAGTTTCTTCAACCACGGCTTTAACTGTTTTAACACTTACAACGGCTTTATCTCCATGTTCTATAATGGTTAAATTTGGAATTTGAATATCGCTGGTATGAATAGATTTTTCAAGTTCAAGGTTCTCCACATTTACCTCAACAATTTCAACCATATCTTTCAGCAAGCCTTTTACCTTAATTGTTCTCATTTCCTGCACCAACCTTCCACCAGCCTTAACACCAATTGCCAAACCAGTAACTTTGATGGGCAAACTTGTTTCGATAGGTTTGTTTTCATCTATTTCATAAAAGTCAATATGGTTTATTCGGTCGGTAACCGGATTAAATTGAATTTCCTTTATAATGGCTTTTTTCTGGAAATCATTGATGTTGATAATGGCGTAATGCGTATAAGGCGTAAATACCATTTTCTTCAAATATTTTTCTTCAACAGTAAGATGGTAATTTTCTTTTCCACCGTATAGCTCACAAGGAACTAATTCTTTTTTTCGTAAGGCAATCGCCTCTTTTTTCCCTAATTTTTCGCGAAGGGTTGCTTTAAACTCAATAGGTTTCATACTCTTTTAATTTTAGTGCTACTCAAAATTATTTATTTCCATAATTTCCCATTGCACTTTGCAAGGAAAGAATAAATGGACTGCAAAGGTAGATATTTTTTATCTATCAACAAAATATTTGTATGTATTTATTAGTAAAAAAAATTAAGGATTTAACAAAAAGAAACGTCCAGCCCGTTCCTTTCTTTGTCCATCCATGGATTGATAAAGAATATAATAGGTGTACATTCCTTCAGCAGCATTATTGCCATTCTCTTTACCGTCCCAGCCTTTTAAGGGGTCATTGGTCTGAAAAATAACACCTCCCCAACGGTCAAATACTTTAAACGTATATTTTGACTTGTCAATAAAAATTACACTCGGTTTAAAAATTGCATTTAACGAATCGCCACTTGGGCAAAACGTATTTGGAATAAAAACGCGTGGCATTTGATTGGCACATTCCATGTTGGATGTACTTCTGCCTTTAATGCCGTAAATATTTCCATCGCCTTCTACCAGTTCTACTATATAGCAAAATTTTCCAGATATCATCCATGATTGTAAAACCAGCGTTGACATATCGTCAATATAAGTAGAATCGGTAGTTTGCTGCTTATAAATTAAGGTTGTTTGCGACTCTTCCAAAATGCGATATATATATATGGAATCTACTCCGCCAAGCCAAGTATGGTAAGAGTTCCAATTGAGATGATTTTGTATTTCATCACTACTCGAAACATTTAATACTATATTGCAGGCAAGGTTGGACTTTATACGTTCGTTGCCGCACTGGTCAAGTGCAATCAACCTGTAATAATAACGTTGATGAATATCTACATTATAATCGGTATAAGAATAATGGTTTGACCCGCATTGATTGTAGGAAGTAATTATACTGAAATGAACGCTGTCGGTAGAACGTAAAAGTTGATAATGACAAATAGTAGCACTTGTATCAAGTGTAAACGATAGTTGAATGCTATTGTCTGCTACGGTAGCATAGTCAGCATTAATAAATTGTGGAAGGTTGGGCAGGTTAGTATAGAAGCAGGTCTTATTGGATGTAGATGTTTTGCCAGAATCGCTAATAGCACGTATCATATAACAATATTGTGTATTGTCGTTAATGTTGGTATGATAATATTGGCTGGTGTTACCACTAACCGTTGCCAGCAATGACCATGGGCTGCTGTTTTCGCTGATAAATATTTTATATTCCTTCACGCCTTCGGGCCAATTGACATACTTGTTCCAGTTAAGACGTATGGCAAAATGGCAATTAATGCTATCCTGATATGGAAACACATAAATGGTATTATGATAAAGACTGGAATCGGTAATTACACTTAAATACAAGGTATCATGTACAATTCTGTATGCAGCCATGCGATACAGTTCGGGATGAAAATTGGCTGCTGCATTCATGTCAAGATAAGAGGTTGCTGGAGCAGGTACATCCGCTACTTGTTGCCAAATCATGTTTATGGAACGATAGATACGATATCCATCGGCAGAATCACTGGGAAACCAACTGATATAAACATGACCGGTATTAGGGTCGGCAACACTAACCGAATCGATTATGGGAGTTAGCGGTGTATTGGATTTCTGTGCCTGTATAGTTCCAATCGACAAAAAGAAAATAATATAGAGAGAAAAATGTTTCATACTATTCAATATCTCCTGCTATGACTTCAATAAAATCATTAACTAAATAACGATTGGCAACTTCCAATATTTTACGAGGCTGAATATGAGTTAAGACATCTAAGTAATAAGTATAATATTCCATGGTTAGATTGATATTGTGAACGGCTTTATATGTTTCCATAATATTAAACGGTCCATCCATAGAACGTAGAAATTCACCCAACAAATATGAACGTACATTTTCCATTTCGGTACTTGAGATTTCTTCAGTACAAAGTTTATCTATTTCATGATAAATGCAATTTATTGCATCGTAAGTTGCTTCTTTAGCAACTTCGGTGGCTACTACAAAATAACTAATTTCGTCATAATTAACCAATGCTGTGCCTACACCATAAGTATATCCTTTTTCTTCACGAAGTACCTGCATAAGTCGTGAGCCAAAATAACCACCTAATACGGTAGTAGCGATTTGTAATGCCGGATAATCGGGATGTGATTTTGGTATTACTGTTTTTCCAATGCGAATGGCACTTTGAATGGCATGCTCCATTTTTATGGTTCTGGACATGGAAGACGAAGCAACGACTGAAGGCAAATTAAAATGTGGAAATGTTCCATCCATCAGTGTAAAATGACGGTTCAATATATTCAATACTTCATTATTCATGTCGCCCGAAATAAAAAGTTGAACATTTTTTTTATGATATAGACGAGTAAAATAGTCTTTGAGTTGCTCTGGAACAATAAAGTCAAAATCATTTTCATCCACTATTTTTCCATAAGGATGTTCTTTACCAAATAGCAACGCTTTAAAATACCTGCGAGCCTGATAAGACACATCTTGTATGTCCACGAAAAATTGTTTTTTCATGTTGTTTCGATAAACCACAAAATCTTCTTCCGAAAATAAAGGTTCATTAAGCATTTCGGTTAATATTTTTATTGCATCGGGAAAATATTTGGTAAGTGAAATCAATGAAAAGCAAGAGTATTTGCTTCCATTAAGCGGATTTATTTCTGCACCCATAAAATCTAATGCTTCGGCTAATTCATGGGAAGTGTGCTTTTTAGTACTTTCAAGCACCAATGCATTGGTAAAGTTTGGTATTAATGCATTATTTGCCCATGCGTCTCCTGCCTGAAAAAAAACATCCAGTTTTATTAATGGTTGTACACCACCATCAATTCTATATAAGGGCACATCTGAACATTGACATACCTTCACCGAAGGGATATGAATATTAAAAACATTTGTCGTTTCCGGTGAAATGAATCGGTCTATCATAGCGATGCTTTTTTATAATACAACACAACAGATTTTGATGGTATTAAACAGGTTTCAAAAACAGACAGTATGTCGTGTAAACCAACTTTTTCGTATTTTTTCATTTCTGTGTTGAACCATTCAGCATCACCCAAGGTTTGATAATAAGCCAATAATTCTGCACGTGCCATAATGTTAATATACGATGAAATAAAAGCAGATTCATATTTATTTTTTACTTTTTGCAATTCGTATTCACGAAGGCTTTGCTTGACATCATACAATTCTTTCCAAACAGCCTCTTCGGCTTGCTCCAGAGTGGTATTATCATGAATTTTTCCTTCGAGCATTAAAAAACCTTTATCATAACTTCCAGCAATATAACCATATATTTCCTGAAATATTTTTTTCTCCTTAACTAAGGAATAATATAACCGTGACGATTTACCATTACATAATAAATCTGAAATCAAATCATAAACGGGATAACGTTCGTGTAGCCTTTCGGGCATTAAAAAAGCCATATACAAGGCAGATGCTGGCACATTTCTTTCAACTGTTAAACAGGTTTTTTCTCTTTTTTCAGGTTCATCGGGCAGATGTAGCGTTGGAACTTTTTTAGGTGGAATATCCGAAAACCATTTTTCAACCATGGTCTTTGTTTTATCTATATTCATGTTGCCTGCAATGCTTAATACAGCATTATTGGGTGCATACCATGCATTATAAAAATCTTTTACTTCTGCCATGGTAGCATGTTCTATGTGTTCAATTTTTTTTCCAATAGTAGGCCATTGATAAGGGTGTACGTTATAAATCAAAGGACGCAGTAAATGCCATACATCACCATACGGTTTGTTTAGGTAACGTTGTTTAAATTCTTCAACCACTACTTTTCGCTGCACATCCAGCGATTGCTGGATAAAATTCAACGACTGCATTCTGTCTGATTCAGCCCACAAAGCAACTTCAAGATTTTGTGCTGGTATTACTGCATAAAAATTGGTAATGTCGGTATTGGTAAACGCATTGTTTTCGCCACAAGCATTCACTATAACTGTATCATAGTCGGGTACATGAGACGAGCCACTAAACATTAAATGTTCAAACAAATGAGCAAAACCTGTTTTGTCGGGAGTTTCATTTCTTGAACCAACCTTATATAAAGTATTAACCGCAATCAAAGGTGTTTGCGTATCCTGATGCAAAATAATTTCCAATCCATTTTTCAAAACAAGACGTTCAAAATTTATTTTTGCCATGATTGCTCTTCCAGTTTTATACTACTAACTTATTAAAGTTTTAAATTGTTCACCTATTTTGATTTATTTATCACAATAGCACTGATGATACCTAATCCCAGACCTATAAGCCCACCTTTCATAGAATTATTAATCCGTTTTTGTGTAGCCACTTCTTTATATCCGGCAATAAAATAACTATCATCTGTCATGGCAGGATATTTTTTAATAATCTTGCTGTCTTTTATATTAAAATTGCCTACGATGGCTGTATTTGCTGCCGGAACTAATGGAGAAAAAAATACATTAAGATTTAACAAAGTAGGTACGGCATATACAGCACCTGCACCAATTATTAATCCCGATGCCAAAGCAAAAGAAGGCTTGTATTCATTCCTTGCACTAAATTCACCTTTTACAAAACTACGCATTTGCTCCACAGTATAAAATGTTTTGTCTATGGTTGCAGGTTCAAAATAAATTTTTTCTTTATTTTTAGAATCTACGATTGAAAAAACATATTCCAATCCTACTTGTTTTCTTTTATCATGCTTATTATAATATGTAAGCATTCCATCTTCTACAAGTACCATATATCTTGAAGAAATTAATCGTTCTCCGTTTAAAAACCAAATAGTATCTTTAATATCCTCCTGAGCAAAAGATGAAAAAAAAGTAAAGATGTTAAGGAAAATAATAATAATTATCTTCCTACTATTACCTTTATAAAAATCTAAAAATATATGACTTTTTTCCATGAAATCATTATATTAAAGTTTATACCTTTATGCCATAAAATTTAAAGTGTAAAGTTACAAATAAAATTAATATGGAATCGAATAAATTTGAAATGCGTCACATTGGTCCACGACCAACTGAAGTTAGTGAAATGTGCAAGGTTATTGGAGTAAAAAATTTGGATGAATTGATAGATAAAACGATTTCGTCCAGTATCCGATTGAAAAATCCCCTGCATCTGCCCAATGCGATAGACGAAACATCCTATGCAAAACGAATCAGACAGATTGCTTCCAAAAATAAATGTTACCGCTCCTATATAGGAATGGGATATTATGGAACGTACATGCCAGCGGTTATACAGCGAAACATATTAGAAAATCCAAGTTGGTACACTTCTTATACTCCTTATCAGGCAGAAATATCACAAGGACGCTTGGAAGCATTGTTAAATTTTCAAACAGTCATAGTAGAACTGACCCGTCTGCCCATAGCCAATGCTTCGATGCTTGATGAAGCCACCGCCGGCGCCGAAGCCATGCTCATGATGTTTAATAGTCGCTCACGTGATGCCGTCAAAAACAATTGTCATAAATTATTGGTGGACAAAAAAATATTTCCTCAAACACTTGCCGTCATTAAAACGCGTGCATTACCTTTTAATATTGAAGTTGTAGAAGGCGATTTCAATTCGTTTACTCCTGATAACACTTTTTTTGGTGCTATAGTTCAATATCCTGCATCAGACGGTTCTATTCCTTCCTACACAACATTTTCAGAAAAAATACATCAGCAAGGAATAATGTTGGCTGTGGCTGCCGACATTCTTAGCCTTACCTTACTAACACCTCCCGGCGAATGGGGTGCCGATATTGCATTTGGTTCTACACAACGTTTTGGTATTCCAATGGGTTTTGGAGGTCCTCATGCTGCTTACTTTGCATGCAAGGAAGAATTTAAACGCAATATACCCGGCAGAATTATTGGTGTTTCGATAGATACTAAAAATCGTCACGGTTTGAGGCTTGCTTTGCAAACACGTGAGCAACACATTAAACGTGAACGTGCTACCTCCAATATATGCACTGCTCAGGCATTGCTCGCCACTATGGCTGGTATGTATGTTGTTTATCATGGCTATAATGGTATAAAAAACATTGCACAACGAATACATCAGTTAACAGCAACACTTCACGAAACGCTTACATCACTTGGATATAAAGCAAACACCACTTTTTTTGATACACTTTCTATTTCATTGCCTGCTTCTGTAAAGGCAGAACAAATAAAAAAACTGGCATTGCAAAAAGAAATTAATTTTAATTACATTAACGAAACAGAGATTCGTCTATCGCTAGATGAGACGACCACTGTGGAAGATGTTACAGACATTGCTGCTATATTTGCCAACGTATTGAATACATCAATATCTATTAAAACATCCACTAAAAATTATATTCCCAGTTTGCGAAGCGATTCGTTATTACAGCAAAAAGTTTTTAACACTTATCATTCCGAAACGGAAATGATGCGTTATATTAAAAAACTGGAACGAAAGGACATTTCGTTAACACATAGCATGATTCCGTTAGGTTCATGTACTATGAAACTCAATGCCGCATCCGAAATGTTTGCATTAAGTTTTCCAGAATTTGGAAATATACATCCCTTTGTTCCGCAAAATCAGGTAGAAGGGTATTTACAAATTATTGATGAATTGGGTGCGTACTTAAAAGAAATCACGGGCTTTGCGGCTATCAGTTTCCAGCCCAACTCTGGTGCTGCAGGCGAGTATGCTGGATTAATGGTCATTCGAAAATATCACGAGAAAAATGGTCAGGGTCATCGAAACGTTATGCTGATACCTTCGTCGGCACACGGAACCAATCCAGCCAGTTCGGCTATGGCAGGCATGAAGGTCGTTGTAGTAAATTGCGACAACAAGGGAAATATTGACCTGACCGATTTAACTTCTAAAGCCGAACAGAACAAAGAAAATCTGGCAGGCATAATGGTTACGTATCCTTCTACACATGGTGTTTTTGAAGAATCTATATTAAAAATTGCTGATATTATTCATCAAAACGGTGGTTTGGTTTACATGGATGGTGCCAACATGAATGCTCAGGTAGGGCTGATTAATCCAGCCAGCATCCATGCCGATGTTTGTCATTTGAATTTACACAAAACATTTGCTGTACCTCACGGTGGAGGAGGTCCCGGTGTTGGTCCTATATTAGTGCGTAAGGGATTGGAAGAGTTTTTACCTCAGCATCCCCTCATTCAAACAGGTGGCAAATACGGTGTAGAAGCAGTAGCATCGGCACCTTATGGCAGCCCTCTTATTTTATCTATTTCACATGCCTATATTAGTATGATGGGAGCAGAGGGACTTACTAATGCTACCAAATTTTCCATTTTAAATGCCAATTATCTGGCTGCCCGTTTAAATAAATATTATGATATACTTTATACCGGTATTCATGGATTTGTAGCCCACGAAATGATTTTAAACTGTCATAAGTTTAAAGAACTTGCCAATGTTACCGAAATAGATATTTCCAAACGATTGATGGATTATGGATTTCATGCACCTACTGTTTCATTTCCCGTTCATGGCACATTGATGGTTGAGCCTACCGAAAGTGAATCGTTACAGGAATTGAACCGTTTTGCCGATGCCATGATTTCTATTTTTGATGAAATAATGGAAATACATGATGGAAAGGCTTCCAAAGAAGATAATGTATTGATAAATGCACCGCATCCTGCCGAAGACCTTATTTCCGACGAATGGAAACATACCTATTCACGCCAAAAGGCTGCATTTCCTTTGCCATGGGTAACAGATAACAAGTTTTTCCCTTCTATTTCACGTATTGACGATGCCTATGGAGACAGAAATCTTGTTTGTACCTGCAATACACTTGAAGAGCATAAGCAAAATAAAGAAATATTTTTACACGCTGACAGGTAATACTCTAATAAAAAAAATCATTGAAAAAAAACATTGTATTTTTTCTCCTGCTCAATAGTCGTGCTGTTTCCATGACCGGGATATACTATCGTATAATCGGGAAGAACGAACATTTTGGTTTGAATGGAATGCAGCAATTGTTCTGTATTTCCCCCTAAAAGGTCTGTTCGTCCAATAACACCTTCAAACAGTGAATCGCCTGAAATGACAAATTTAGATTCTTTGGAATATAAGGCAATGCCACAAGGCGAATGACCCGGAACATGTAATACTTTTAATGAATATCCGTTTAATGCTATTTCATCATCTTCATCCAATAAGACTTTTGGTTTTGGTGGTTGCTTTACCGTAAATCCAAAAAAAGTTGATTGAAATGTGACATCAAAATTACCATACAAAAAAATAAAATCTTTGTGTGCAGATAACGGAATACCAAAATGATTGACGGCAAAAGCAGCACCCATCAAATGGTCAAAATGAAAATGAGTTAAAATAAGATGTTTTACCTTTAAACGATTGGTCTGAACATAATCTATTAATTGTTGCTGTTCATTTTCATTATAACATGCCGGGTCAATAATTGCGGTTTCACCATTTTCGGCATGCACCACATAACAATTTACCGATAAAGGATTGAATAAAAAAGTTTTTAACGTTAACATAGTTTCATGATTTTCCTTTTATAAATGGAACAAATGAAAATTGTCCATGTTTAGTAATAGATAATTCACCGTTTGGCTGTTTAACAATCAATGTCATTTCCTGCACATTTTCGCCTACGGGAATAACCATACGCCCATTAACAGATAGTTGTTCTATTAATTGTTGCGGCATTTCCTGTGCTCCAGCAGTAATAATAATTTTTTGAAAAGGAGCATACGATGGTTTTCCCAAATAGCCGTCGCCATAGAACAATTGAACTTTATATCCCATACTCAACAACAATCGCTGTGCTTGTTGAAATAACGCATGATGACGTTCAATGGAAAATACTTTCGCTCCCATTTCGGCTAAAATAGCAGCCTGATAACCGCTTCCAGTGCCTATTTCAAGCACTTTATCTCCCTTTGATATAGATAATAACTGTGTTTGAAAAGCAACGGTATAGGGTTGTGAAATTGTTTGCCCTTCTTCTATCGGCAAAGCCTGGTCTTCATACGCTAATCGTTCCAGTCCCTTTGCTACAAAAAAATGTCGTGGTACCATGGAAATGGCTGCCAACACTTCTTCTGATGTAATACCTTTTTCGCGTAGTTTCTTTACCAGTTTTTGCCTTAATCCCTTATGAAAATACGTATCTTCCATCTTTATCACATTATGCAAAAATACATGTTCCTGCGGAATAAAAAAAATTTAATCTGCATTATTCAAATTGTACAATAAAATAGTCACTTTAAAATTTATCAATCATGATAATAAATACGTTTAACTCTTCGCGAAATGCCAGTAAAAATTTCATAAGGAATAGTTTGAAGAATTTGTGCTATATTTAAAATCTCGTTTATCGAATCAAACACCACAACTTCATCGCCTTCCTGAACATCCAAACTGGTAACCTCAACCATGCACATATCCATACAAATATTGCCAACAGTAGGTGCTTTTTTACCATTTATTATAAATGAAAATGCACCATTGCCAAGTTTTCTGTCTATACCATCGGCATATCCAATGGGAAGAATGGCTATCTTCGCCTTATAAGGCAATTTGCCACGACGGTTGTAACCAATGGTTTCACCTTTATCTATCCATTTTATCTGCGAAACCGTTGTTTTAAGCGACAGTACATTTTGCATTTTATCTTTTAAAATACTGCCATTGCTTATACCGTACAAACCAATACCCAATCGTACCATATCGAAAGCGTATTGTGGAAAACGCTCAATGCCACCAGAGTTTAACGCATGAATTAAAAAGGGATACGAAATTTTCTGTTTGAGTTTGTCGGTAAATGTTTTTAATTTTTCAATCTGAGAAAGTGTAAATTCGTCTTCCTGTTCATCTTCGGAAGCAGCAAGATGAGAAAAAACGGATGAAACAGTAAGCCATGGAAATTTTTGCAATTCCAAAATCAGGTTATCAAAATCGTCAGGCATAAAGCCAAGTCGGTGCATACCCGTGTCCAGTTTAATATGGCATGGTGCTGAAGCATAGCCTGCTCTATGAGCAGTTTGTGCATACATGCGCAGGGTGCGAAAATTATAAATAACGGGTTCAAGATGATATTCAAGCATCGAATCAAAGATACCCATTTCGGGGCTCATAACCATAATGGGAACATGAATTCCGTTAGAACGCAATTCGTATCCTTCGTCGGCAAATGCAACTGCCAGATAATCTACATGATGATGTTGCAGCAATTTGGCAACTTCGGTAATACCACTACCATACGAAAACGCTTTAACCATTGCCATAATTTTTGTATCAGAAGGCAAGTGGGCTTTATAGGCAGAATAGTTGTGCAGCAATGCATTCAGGTCTATATTTAAAATCGTTTCGTGTGACTGCATCTGAATTTTGTTGCTTATTTTTTCAAATTTAAAGGCTCTGGCACCTTTCAGTAATAAGGTTGTTTGCTTGAATGAAATATGGGACAACTCATTCATTAACGCATCTACATCCTTAAAATAATAGGCGTTCGATGGAAAATATTCTTTATACTGAACCAATTCTTTCCCTATACCTATAAATAAATAAATGTTATCGTTTTTTATCCATTGAGCCACTGTTTTATAAACTTCATTTGCCGAGTATCCTGTATGGGGTATATCTGAAAGAATAATGGCTTTGTTAGGATGATTGTTTTGTTGCTGCAAAAATTGCAATGCCACCGAAACCGAAGTAAGGTCAGAATTATAATAATCGTTAATGAGCGTACAGTCATTTACGGCTTCTACCAATTCCAACCGCATTTCTATTGGACGTACTTTTTGTATATTTTTTTTAATATACGGCATGTCTATTCCCATGTACAATGCCGTTAACACTACTGTCATCGCATTTTCAATATAGGCTTCGTGAGTAAACGGTAGTATTAATTCATCTTTTTTTGATAAATAGGAAAAAGTAATCTGGGTGTTATCGGCATTGGATTTACTGCGAATAATTTTCAACTGGTCAGATTCTTCTTTTCCCCATGTCCATAATTTTTTATCAGGATATTTTTGATGAAATTTTTTTATAATTAACGAGTAGGAAGATGGTACAATAACTATTTCCGACTGACGGAACAATTCCAGTTTTTCTTCTATTTTTTGCTCTATGCTGGTAAAATTTTCCTGATGTGCATTACCAATGTTGGTAAATATTCCTATGGTTGGTTTAATGATAGTTTCGAGTCGTTGCATTTCGGCGGGTTGCGATATGCCTGCTTCAAACAGGGCTAACTGATACTGTTGGTCCATTTGGAGCACAGACAATGGTACACCTATCTGGCTATTATAACTTTTTGGACTTCTTACTATATTAAAATACGGAGTTAATACATCAAACAGCCATTCCTTGATGATACTTTTTCCGTAACTGCCCGTAATACCAATTACCGGAAACGTAAATGTACTGCGATGATAAGCGGCTATTTGTTGCAAGGCTTTAATGGTTGATTTTACACAAAGAAAACAAACATCAGCATCAACATTCGAGGGCACTTCATCAACTAAAAATGCACGTACTCCTGCATCTATCAAATCAGGAATGAATGCGTGTCCATCGTATTGTTGTCCGCGAATGGCTACAAAAACACTGTTGGAAGCAAAAGCTACGTATCGGCTGTCGGTGATGATATGTGAAATAACGGTTTCAGCATTGCCATGCACAGTTCCCTTTGTTATGGTTGCCAAAAAAGATAAGGTGTATTTCATTCCAATAAGCAGTTAAACGTAGATTATGAATAATATAATTTAGTAATTATTTTAGGTGCAAATTTATATGATATTTTTAAATACTAACCTAATAAGTTTATAAAGTGACTAAAGTACTTATACCGACTTGCTAACAAGTTCATTAAAACAATACGCTTTGCTTTTGTTTTAAAACGGTTAGTTTGTTGGCATCCCGTCTCGTCATTATTGACGAGATTAGAGTTTGACGGGACAAAATTCATTTCATTCTTTTGTTAACAGTTTGGTATAAATAGTGCAGATTACACCAGTAACTATTTATGTTTTCCAAATATGTAAAAAACACCAAATTGAAAACCACTATGGTCAAGATAATTGTTTAAGTAATTTTCTTCTTCTTCTACATTTCCAAAAGCATCTGTTTTTCTGACAGAATATTTAATAGTATGACGACTGGGAATGATAGTATTATAAGAAACATTGACACCAATTCTTTCAATAAACAGCAATTGAATACCCGCACTGTATCCTATATAGCCCATGGTATTGCTGCGACTTCTATAGGAAACTTCTACATACTTATTCAGTAATTCATCATATTTTAAATCTATGGATGGAATATTAAAACCTCGAAGTCCTGCATTAAATTCTCCAAACAGCATAATAGTAAAATGATTTTCATCCAGTACGATGGGAATATTTTCAAAGATATTTAAACCAAATTTAGAAGAAGAATAACCGCCTTTTACTTTTATTTGTTTAGCATTTGAATTTGTTTGAAAAGCAGTTGAATTAAATTTCAATTGGTCTATTTCAAAATTGCCACCAATGCCAAATCCATAAGCAATGATGTAATTAAAATCAAAACCCATTTGGAATCCTTTTTTAGCATATAAGCCAACAGATGATGTATCTTTTAATTCATCAGATGGGTTTAACGTTCCGCCAGAAAGTTGTAACTGACCACATTTGTCGTTATAATGAATATTAAATTGTGCGTTTGAAAAATTAAATATCAGGCACAACAAAATAAAAAAAACAATCTTTTTCATAATCATCAATAATTTAGATATAAATCAAGAAAAACATCATCTATATGAGGAATATGCTCCACATTATAATAAACACGAGGATAAAACTGGTTCTGTATATCAACTGAAGACAAATCCAATTCATACAAAAGTGTCGGAGGGTCAACTGTTCCATTATTTCTAAGAATCATAAATTTGAATACTTCATTGCTTGTAAATTGTACCGCATCAAAAAAATAATGGTCAATAAAATCGGAGGTTCTGAATTTAACAGGAAAACTGCTTGGGTTTTTAACGATGGTATGACCTACATAAAGGGCATTGTGATACAATTCAATATAAATACTTGCATTTTTATAAGAACTTGGGAGCATAACATTGATAGAATCAATAAATACCCTGACTGGTTGTGGATTTATAAATACCTGTTGTGTTGTTTCATTATAACTGCCATCACTGCAAGTACCTCTAAGTCTTACTGTATAAGTACCTGCACTTTGATAGACATGGAAAGGAGCATCGTCATTATCTTCACCACCATCACCAAAATACCAGTAAAATTGATTTGCTCCGGATGATGTATTCGTAAAATAAATCTTATTGGGAGCAAAATTGTTATTATTATAGTGTTGGTATGAAAAACCGGCCGATACAGGTATTGAAGGTAAATTTAATTCCGGCATGCTCAGTGAAGCCGTATCAGTACCAATTTCGTTCGATACTTTCAAGGTTATTATATAAGTTCCTAACGCCGTATAAATATGTGTCGGATTTTGGTCATGCGAAATGGAACCATCACCAAAGTTCCATGTATATACCATGGTTCCAAGAATATTATTGGTTTCTTGATAAAACGTAACCGGATAGGGTGGTACACAATTCGTTATAACCGAAGTAAGTTTAGTAATTTCGGGAGGTGGTGGCGTTGCTTTATAAAAAGTCCAACCTCTAACGGGGTCTTTTTCACAACGAATAAGAATTAACATTAATAAAATTATACAAGGCAGTAAGATTATTCTTCTTAACTTTTTTTTCGTTTTCATGGTTCAAAATTTTAATTATAAATGAACAGACAAATTTATATAATTTTTTTTTAATTCAAAAAGGTATAATGTAGAAATTAATTTTTCACAATAAAATTGAATAGAATTATCTTCACGTTTATACCACCATACCGCTAAAAAAAGAATAAAAATGTGCATCCTTGTTGCAAACGAGGACGAGGTAGCGGTTAATGTATTCTATGTCTAATTTCTTATTATATTTTTTAACACAAAGTCCACAAAGTGTTATATACAAAGAACATATAGAATTATTTTGTGGTTAATATCTAATACCGACTTGTTCAAAAAAAAATAATTATCCTTGTTTAAATGTAATATTTCCTGTATTTTTGTTTCAAAATAAATAAAATTATTATGGTGATAGAACTTAATACAAGCAATTTTGATGAAGTGGTAAATAAAAGCAACCAATTAGTTGTCATTGATTTTTGGGCTGAATGGTGTGGACCATGCCGCATGATAACACCTATTATTCATCAATTAGATGAAGAGTATGAAGGTAAAGTTGTTTTTGGAAAGATAGATGTGGACCAGCAAATAGAATTGTCAACCAAGTTTGGAATACGCAATATTCCAACGGTATTGTTTATTAAAAATGGAACAGTCGTTGATAAGCAGGTTGGTGCCGTTCAAAAAGCAAAATTTAATGAAAAAATAAACGCATTACTGTAATTTTTTATGTCTGTATTAATGGAATTTGCCATGTTCCCTACCGATAAGGGTGAAAGCGTCAGCGCTTATGTAAGTAAGGTCATTGACGCTATTCGTCAAAGTGGATGTAACTACAAACTTACGGCTATGGGGACTATTATAGAAACAGATACTGTTGAAAAGGCGTTACAGATTATTCAAAAGGCGTATGACACCTTAGAACCTGTCAGTAATCGAATTTATTCATCAGTAAAATTTGACATTCGTAAAAATACTACTCAGCGTTTGGAAGGCAAAATTGCTTCTATTGAAAAGAAAATAGGTAAAACAAATCACTGATGAAGTTTAGTAAACTATTATCGGTTCTTTTTTTTCTTCTTATTGCTATTCATGGAATTTCTCAATGCTTCTTTAACAATACGGCATTTAAAAACGGTGAAAAAATAGAGTACGATGTTAAATACAGTTGGGGAATTATTTGGTTTGATGCTGGTTTTGTTTCTTTTGAAACCGACAGCACTTCCTTAAACGGAAAACCTGCTTATAAGTTCATTAGTAAAGGTGGTTCTTACGATAAATACGACTGGATATATAAGGTTAGAGAATCGTATGTATCGTATGCCGAATATGCACCATTAAAGCCAATTTCATATTCACGAAATTCTGTAGAGGGTAGTTATTTCTCCATTGAACAATATAAGTTTGACTATACACAAAAAAAACTATTTACAATGGTTCAAAATTCAAAAAAGCCTCTTACGCTGGATACAATTTTATTGCCCGATTGTACGTACGATTTATTAACCGCCATCTATGCATTCAGAAATCTTGATTTTGAAAATATTAAACCTAACCAGCGTATTCCTCTTAAAGTTGTAATTGATAACGTATGCGAATCACTTTACATTAGGATGATTGGAAAAGAAGATTTTATTTCAAACAAAAGAAAAATTCCTTGTTATCATCTCAAAGCCGCCATGCTCGAAGGTACTATTTTTCATGCCGGCGAACAAACCGATATATGGGTAACACAAACATTGAATCATATACCTATTTATATAGAGGCTAAAATACTTGTTGGAACAGTAAAAGTTTATCTAAAAAATTACAAATAAGAGAATGTGAAAATGTGAGAATGTGAAAATATGAAAATCTTGTCATCCCGTCATTCTGACGGGATGCCGAGACAAGTTGTGAGAATGATTAAGTAGGTTTGTAAATATTTATTTATCCGTTTTAATCCGCTACATACGTGTGCTATTTTTTAAATATTAAATTTGAATTCTGATATTTTTATAACCGCCAAGAACGCAAAGATATTACGCAAAGAACGCAAAAGAAAATGTAAAATCTCCCTTCCCCCTTCAAAGGTGGATAAAGAGGGATGTTCTACACACAAATCCTCGCTGGCGTCTCGTCAGGTATGACGAAATGATTTGTTTAAAATTTTGTTCCATAACTATGAAAAAACTAACAAAAATCATTTTTTATTCATTTTTATTTAAGTAATATTGTACCGAATAATTGATATTTATTTTTAAATAAACGTTATATGAAATTTTTACCGGAGAAATATGCTATAGAAGACAAAAGGATGCAACCTTTTATCGATGCAGAAGAGATTTGGCATTTTTTGAACCATGTAAAACCAGATAAAAAACAGGTTCGCGATGTTATTGCCAAGTCATTAGATAAGCAACGTCTATCACTGGAAGATACCGCTGTACTTATTAATACTACTGACCCCGAGTTAATTGAAGAAATAAAACAGGGTGCACGTACATTAAAAGAAAAAGTGTATGGCAATCGCATAGTTCTGTTTGCTCCGTTATATATTGGAAATAAATGTTCCAATAATTGCCTCTATTGCGGATTTAAATCATCCAACACCAAAGCCATTCGCAAAACATTGACCGATGAAGAGATTACCAAAGAAGTAGAAGCCTTGGAAGATAACGGACAAAAAAGGTTAATCCTTGTTTATGGTGAACATAAGGAATATTCAGCAGACTACATTGCCCATACGGTTCAATTGGTTTATAATATTAAAAAGGAACATGGAGAAATACGCCGTGTCAACATTAACGCTGCACCCTTGGATATTCAGGGGTTTAGAAAAGTTCATCAAGCAGGCATTGGCACGTATCAAATTTTTCAGGAAACATACAACCGTGAAGCATATTCATGGTATCATGTTAGTGGTAAGAAAAAAGATTATGATTGGCGTCTGACTTCACTTGACCGTGCACAGGAAGCAGGTATTGACGACGTGGGCATTGGTATTTTATTAGGATTGTATGACTGGCGTTTTGATGTAATGGCATTAATTCGTCATACAAATCATCTGGAAGCATGCTATAATGTTGGACCTCATACTATTTCTTTTCCACGCATAAAGGATGCTTCTGAACTTTCTATTGGTGGAAAGTATATGGTTTCTGACGATGATTTTATAAAACTAATCGCTATACTTCGGCTCGCTGTTCCCTATACAGGAATGATTTTAACCGCTCGCGAAAATGCAAGAGTTCGCCGTGAAGTAATGCGTTTTGGCATCAGTCAGATAGATGGTGGTACCGTTATAGAACTGGGAGGATACGCCAAGGTTAAACTGCTCAATAGAGAACAGGACCTTAATCGTGAACAATTCAAAATAAACGATGACCGCTCCTTGAACGAACTCATCCGCGATTTGCTTGATGAAGAATATTTACCATCGTTTTGCACGGCTTGTTATCGTAAAGGACGTACTGGCGAGCATTTTATGGAATTTTCTGTTCCCGGATTTATTAAACGATATTGCACGCCAAACGCAATACTTACTCTTACCGAATATCTAATAGATTACGCTACGCCCGATGTGCAGGAAAAAGGATGGAAGGCTATTCAAAAGGAACTGGATAATTTGGAAGGTCATGCCAATACGGAGGAAATTAAAAACCGCATTGAACGCATTAAAAAAGGTGAACGCGATATTTATTTCTAACATAAATTTTTAATTATGAATAATTATAAGATTATAGGCATAGCCATTAAAGACCGTATCAAAGAAGCGGGAAAAACACAGGAAGTGTTGAGTAAACATGCGTGCATCATTCGTTCACGACTGGGCTTTCATGAAGTAAGCGAATATACATGCAGCCGTGTAGGATTTATTATTTTACAGATAATGGATAATCCAGAAAAAGTCAAAGAACTGCATAACGATTTGATGAGCATTGAAGGTATTGAAGTTCAAGAAATGAATTTTTCTATTTAACTTTTTTTAATGTACACTCATTATGAGCAAAAATGTTGTAATTTTGCAACGTTCAAAGAATAATAATTATAATAAATCAATAAATCATGGTGTATTATGAATGAAATAGTAATTTTAGGTATTTATGTAAAGGAACGGTCAAAAAATGCTACTGCTGTTCAACAAATCTTAACACAGTTTGGATGTTCTATTAAAACCCGTCTGGGTCTTCACGAAGTAGAAGATAATACATGCAGCACGAGTGGCTTAATTCTCATAGAATTAACGGGCGACAAAAAAGAGATGAAGAATCTTGAAACAGAACTTCGCAAACTGAATGATATTGAAATTCAAAAAATGACATTTAATAATAAATAAGTATGAATATTAAAGGAACAGAAACAGAAAAAAATCTATTAAAATCGTTTGCCGGTGAATCACAGGCACGTAATAGATATGAATTTTTTGCCAAAGTAGCAAAAACAGAAGGATTAGAACAAATTTCGGCTATATTTCAAAAAACAGCCGAACAGGAAAAACAACATGCCAAACGCTTTTTCAAATTTTTGGAGGGTGGGGCTGTAGAAATTACTGCAACATATCCTGCTGGCATAATTGGCACAACTGTTGAAAACCTGAAGGCTGCTGCTCAGGGTGAACATGAAGAATGGAGCGAATTGTATCCTCAATTTGCCGAAGTAGCCTTAAAAGAAGGCTTTAAGGAAATTGCAACGGCATTTAAAATGATTGCCAAAGTAGAAGAAGAGCACGAAAAGCGTTATCGCAAATTATTGCAAAACCTTATAGATGGTAAAGTATTTGAACGCGATGGAAAAGTAAGATGGGTATGTCGCAATTGCGGATATGTCCATGAAGGTACTAAAGCACCCGAACATTGCCCTGCTTGCTTGCATCCAAAAGCCTTCTTCGAACTGTTCGTAGAAAATTATTAATACAATTATGCGCTGGCAGACGCTGGCTTTAAAATGTGGCGGTTGGAAAATTGAAGGCTCTTTTCCAAACTGCAATAAAATGGTTATTATTGCCGCACCACATACCAGCGTCATGGATTTTATAAATGGATGGCTCGCACTTCGACATTTTGGACTTAAAACTAAATTCATTATAAAAAAGGAATTTTTTGTCTTTCCGTTTGGATATTTCTTAAAAGCATTGGGCGGTGTTCCCATTGACAGAGGTAAAACTACCAATAATATGGTAGAACAGATGGTTGATTATTTTAATACCAACGAACAATTTTACCTTGTTATAACACCCGAAGGAACGCGAAAAAAAACAAAGCGATGGAAAAAAGGATTTTATTATATTGCCAACAAGGCACACGTTCCTATTGTTATTACCAAACTGGATTATGGTAATAAAATTCTTGGTCCTGTCAAAATAGTTGATTCTTCCCTCCCCTACAACGATATATTAAGAGAAATTGCTTCATGTTATCAAGGTGTTACTGGCAAAAAGAAAGAACAATTTGATATTCCCGATTATGAATAAACTGTGCATTACTGCCGTGCAAATGAATACCGCATGGGAAGATTATGAACAAAATCTTGCCAATGTTAAAAAGTATGTAGAAAAATATTCATCTCAATCCGATTTGCTTGTTTTTCCTGAAATGTTTTTAACAGGTTTTTCCATGAACGTCCAGCATCTTGCCATTTCCCCTCAACATGAATATATTTTACAATTGCAGCAATGGGCAGTAAATAGCAACGTATCACTGGCAGGCAGTTTAATGATTAAGGAAGAAGAACATTTCTACAATCGTTTTTTTTATTTTCATTCAAAAGGAAACATTGATTGCTATAATAAACGACACTTGTTTAGAATGGTAAATGAACATAAGTACTATACAGCAGGTAAAGAAAAAATACTAATTCGTGAAAACAATTTTACCCTGATGCCGTCTGTATGCTACGATTTGCGATTTCCTGTCTGGCTGCGAAACCAAAATAATGTTTATGATGTTTTGATTATAGTTGCCAACTGGCCATTTTCGCGTATAGAGTCGTGGAAAAAATTGCTTGCTGCCCGTGCTATCGAAAATCAAGCGTACGTAATTGGCGTAAATCGCTGCGGTATAGATAACAATCAAATTTTATACAACGGGAACACTCTTATTCTGGACTATAAAGGGGATATTATTGCCCAAGCAAACAATAATACGGAAGAATCTATTCAGGCTGTACTTGATAAATCATTACTCGAACAATTCAGAAAAGATTTTCCCGTTGCCCTTGATGCCGATAACTTTAACTTGATATATTAATGCCACTCATTGGAATTTTATCCGACACCCATACATATCTCGGCAAGTTTGTATATACTTTCTTTGATGATTGTGATGAAATTTGGCATGCAGGAGATATAGGCTCACTGGAAATACTCCAACAATTGCAACAATTTAAACCGGTAAGGGCAGTTTATGGAAACATTGATGGACAGGACATACGAAAAGAAATTCCAGAACAGCAGATTTTTGAATATAATGGCTTGAATGTTTATTTAAAACATATTGTTGGTTACCCATCCCATTATACAAAAGAAGCCGTATTGGTATTCCATAAAAACAAGTTTGACTTGGTTGTTGCTGGGCATTCCCATATATTACGTATCATGTATGATAAAACGCATCGCTTTCTTTTCATCAATCCCGGTGCTGCTGGCATCTTTGGTGACCATAGACAAATTACTTTATTAAAAGTACATATCGACCAAAACATTATTAAAGACGTTGATATATGGAGTAAAGACAAACAATAACTTTTTTTATACTGACAATTATAGTTTTCCCAGTTTTTTGTTATACAATTTCTTATCCCGTAAGGCTTCAATGGTTTTTATATACTCGGGACGAGTGGGATTAATAATTTCAAAATATTGAGAATTATCCCATAAATCACGGGCAAGCATTGCTTTTATATATATTTTTATATCATCTGCCGACTTATTTTTTTCTTCTTCGGTAAATTCAATTTTTTCTCGTTTGGCTTTGGCAGCAATAGTGTCGAGTATGCTCTGGCCAACAATGAAAGAGGTTTTAAAATCTTCAAACACCTTATACTTATCTTTTAAATTATTTCGTTCTCTGTCCAGATACTGCAATATAAGTGGATAAATAATATTTTTTCGCATTATGGCATTATAGTATTTGGTATATGCAGTTGTATCGAGCGGAACAAAAATATCGGGCATTATACCTCCACCGCCATATACTGTTCGTTTTGATATAAGAGTTTTATATTTTAAACTATCAGGAAAATGAATACTGTCGGCATTAGTAAGTTCACCGTTATTATACCGTTTAATAATTTCTTCAGAATAATCTTTAAATCCCTTATCATAAGGTTTTTGAATTAATCTTCCTGAAGGGGTATAATAGCGTGCTACGGTCAAACGTATCATAGAGCCATCGGTCAAATTAAATGGACGTTGCACCAATCCCTTCCCAAAAGTACGACGACCCACTATCAAACCTCTGTCCCAGTCTTGCACAGCACCCGAAACAATTTCACTGGCAGATGCAGAACTTTCGTCAACAATAACAGCCAAACGTCCTATTTGCCATTCACCCTTTTCTGTAGATTTATATTCAGTACGCGGACTGGTTAATCCTTGTGTATAAACAATCATTTTCTTGTCATCCAAAAATTCATCAGCCAAATCAACGGCTGTATTCAAATATCCACCGCCATTACTTGCCAAATCAAGAATAAGGTCTTTCATTCCTTTGGCTTTCAGGTCAGCAATAGCCTTATTAAATTCATCAATAGTAGTTGCCGAAAAACGTGCGAGTTTAATATATCCTATTTCCTTATCAACCATATACGAAGCATCCAGACTGTAAATAGGAATTTTATCACGAATAATAGAAAAATCCAGTAAATTTTTTTCACCACGCCGTGCAATGGAAACATTAACCACTGTTCCTTTTTTTCCACGCAATTTTTTAAATACGTCGTTGTTTTTGATACCTACCCCTGCCACTAATTGAGTGTCAATTTTTATAATACGGTCACCAGCACGTATGCCTAACTTTTCGCTTGGTCCACCAGCAATAGGATTTACTACCAAAATGGTATCGTTAAAAATATTGAACTGAATACCTACCCCTTCAAAATTACCTTCCAGTGGTTCATTCATTTCTCTAACTTCGTCTTTACTAATATAGGTAGAATGCGGATCAAGTGTTTTAAGCATTTCTTCAATGGCTGCCTCTGCCAACTTATCGTTATTCACCGAATCAACATAAAATAAATTGATAATATCCAACGTTCGCTGTATTTTCAACAAGGCTTGCGATGGCAATTGTGCATAAGATTGCACTGCCAACGCCAATGCTATTATGATGAAAAGTCTTATTTTCATTATTTATTAACTTAAATTATTTTTGCAAAAATATTAAATATTCTTCAATTATGGATTGTAATATAACTAAAAATAACCAACAGTGTAATTGTTCATACCCTTGTGTCCGAAAAGGAAAATGCTGCGAATGTATTGCCTATCACCGTTCCATGAACGAATTGCCTGCTTGTTATTTTAACAGTTTTTACGAAAAAACGTACGACCGTAGTGTTGAAAATTATTTACGTATGAAAAATAAAAGATAACTACTTTTCTTTAAAGAACAGTTGCTTAAAAATGCCTTGCTCTGTTTTTATCATAACGACATATAATCCCTGTTCCAGCATAGAAATATCAACATTACACTGTTTTAACCTATATTCGTGGGTCAACCATGGACGACCATCTAATGTAATTAAACTGATAGTGGCATGTTGTTCTTTATCAAAGTTAACTGTAAGAATATCTTTGGCTGGGTTTGGATAAATTTGAACATTAACTAATTTATTCAATTCAATGCCTGATGATTCAACATGAATGGTTTGTTGCACCGTATCACTCCCACATCCATTAATGGCTACCAAAGTAACTGTATAATCGCCATTGCTTACATATTGTTGCATGGGATTTGCCATGTTTGAAAAGGTACCATCCCCAAAAGTCCAATAGTAGGAAGTGGCATCTGTAGAATTATTGGAAAATGTAACAACAAGTTGATTGGCGGAATATGAAAAGGATGCCTGAGGCAACGGTAAAACATTAATGTTAATGGATGACGTTCCCTGAATAGTTCCATCGGAAACAGTAACATAATAGGTTGTGTTTTGTAATGGAGTATCTACTGGGTTTGACAGATTACTTGAAAATCCTGCTGGCATAGAAGACCATGAATACAAATAACTTCCACTTCCTCCTGTTACTTCTGTATTGAGTTGAACAAGTGTTCCTGGACATACATTATTGGAAGAAGGATTGATATTAACTGTTAATACCGATGCCGCAATAGTAATCAAAACAGTATCTATATCGTTACAACCGGTAACATTATCAGTTACAGACAAAATATAAGTTTGATTCGTAGAAAGATTGACCGTTGTTGGATTGGCAATATTGGCATTGGAAACCATGGCTGCCGGTTCCCAGTGATAAGAAAAATCGCCTGAGCCATTGCTTGCAGTACCATTTAACTGAGCACTAGTACCAGTAGCAATTTGCATATCTAGTCCAGCATTGGCACTAGGTGATGAATAGCGGATAATGATCATTTCATCCGTTGATATACATCCATTATTGTTTTCTTCCCATTGTAGCGTATATGAACCTTCGTTGGGCAATGATGCAGAAGTAGTTGGATTGTTGGCATTAGTAAAATTTACTGTGCCATTTCCTGACACCTGATGCCATGTTCCTGAACCTGTTGATGGAATTGCATTCAAATTAACCATAGAAGAACATGTATTCACGTCCTGTCCAGCATTGGCAACAGGTTGAGTATTTACGGTAATTGTGGCAGGAATGCGAGCACTAATACAGTCGGGACCTTTTACTTCCCAATTATAAAAGAAATAATAATAAGCCGCATTTCCTGCTGAATTACCCGTTATAGAAATTGCTGTACCTATATTATATGGATAATTTGAACCTGATGTGTTTCTATAAAGTCCGGGTGATGCAGGACCCACCAGTCTTAAATTATTCGCCACTGGTAAATCAAAATTCAATGTTATTCTGCTTACTCCTGCGGGTACACTGACATTAGCACTTTGTAATACAGTTCCACTGGCATCCTGTAATTGAATAGTGCGATATCCCGCTGTTTGAGCATTAACTTCTACCGACACCAAACGCATGGCAGCAGTACAATTAAAAATAAGATAATGTATGGTTGAAGCAGTATAATAACTTCCACCCGAATTAGAACGCAAGTCTCCGCCATAGATACTTGGTGATGCTACATGATTTTCTACATAATAAGTAGTGGTTGCCGATACCGTTGGATGATAGGAAGTGCCTGTATCAACCTGATTTCCACCCTGTTCAGCATCATACCAATACAAAGTACCTGTACCATTAGCCGTTAAATTTGCAACGCCTGCCCCACAAATATTATCATTAGTCGTTGTAGGTGCATCTGGCAATGTTATAGTAATATAATTGGTCTGTGTTTTAGTATTGTCACCTGTACAGACACTATGCACCGTAAGTGATACTGTATAATTTCCACTGGAAGCATAAGAATGTACGGGATTTTCGTCTGTAGAAGTTTGTCCGTCTCCAAAGTCCCATAAGTAAGTAGAGCCTGACGGTGCCTGTGATTGATTGGTAAAATGAATAGTAGCATTACAACCGGAAGTAACATCGGCTATAAAATTGGCTATCGGCGCACCCGTAGGTGTTAATTGAATATTTTGAATAACGGTAGTTTTGTTGGCTACGGTAATATTATTTATAGTTTGTGATTGATAACCTGGTGCCGAATAAGTAATAGAATAGGTACCTGCATATATAGGACGGTGATAATCGCCGATTGGTAAAGAACTATATACATGCGAACTGTCCCGGTCGTGAGAATTGACAAACACTTTAGCCACAATGGGCTGTCCTGTACAGTCATCGGTAATGATTCCACGTACACCATAAAGCGACTGTTTCATATAATTTAAAAAGGAACGATATGAATAATTCCAATGTGCTGGTAATAAACTTGCATCCAGCAATTTTGTATTGGATAATTCAATGGTAACTTCTCTTCCTAATAAATAATAAGTATAATAATCCTGGCGACTGCCGAAAGCATAATACCAGTCAGCACCTTCTGTAATGCCATCACTCGAAACGCCAGTCATATAGCCACCAGAACTGTTGGCAAAAACTGTATCGGCAAATTCATGTGAAACATATTGCCACCATGTATCATCGGCATGCGTTTTTTCGGACGTTGTCCAACTGTCCCATGGAAAGTTAACAACTTCGGCACCGCTATGCGTATTGACAGACATAACGAAATGATGTGCAGCGCCAAAATTCATCATAGCAATGGTTTCTATATCCCATGAACTTCCATCCGGATGCTGTCCCTCTACAGGATTGGGAAAGTTTCTATTGGGGTCATCGCCACTGTTATAATAACGGGATGCTCCGGAAACATCCGTATTACTTCCATGATAAGTTCCATCGGGATTGGCTAATGGATTAATCCATATTTCTATACTATTTACCAAGTTGGTTACAGTTGCATTGGTACCATAATTTTTCAATAAATAATCAATCATGTGTAGCGCAAGTACTCCATCCACCAATTCATCCCCGTGCATCTGTGCTGAATATAAAAATTCAGGTTCATTTTCATCTACATCAGGATTATCTGTGATTTTCAGTACCAGCAACAATCTACCTCCCTGTGTTGTGCCAATGGTATCGAGTCTGCATATATTTGGATAAGTAGATGCATAATTCTGCATCATTTGAATATATACCGAATAGGTTGGATATCTATCAAAGTTAGCCATTTGAGCCACCGTAGTTGCCATAGTTAATGCTTTGGTACCCGATGTTTTGGATACCACTTCAAAAGGCAAATTCAGTGAAAGTAAGTTTTCAAAATTTTTTGCATGTACATAAGCATATACCGTATTTCCTATCACATTATCAATAGAAATATAATTTGGCAATGCGTTTAAATCTGATTTTTGATGGATGGTAAACTTAAAATATACATCGCTGTATGTTTTAATTTGATTTTTTGCCTTTATCAGTTCAGATTCATTTTTTTGTCCCAAAGCATAAAGGGATGAAAAAATCAATAAAATACTTATAAATTTCTTCATAATTTTTTTTTTCAAAGTTAAACACTTAATCTTATTTTGATAACCTCTATAAGACATTTTTTTTTGACAAAGAGTTGCATTTATTAAGTTAAAATTTTCACATTTTCTAATTTCCAAATTAATTTTCACATTATTCCTGTTCGCTATGGTAAGTAAAAACATTTTTTTTCGCTGTTCGATTGAACAAATTATTTCCCGGATATATAAGGTCAATCATGGCTCGTTGGTCAATAGGATGTCCTGTTTTTTTATTTTTTAAAATAACCACTGTAACCGTATCATGAGGGATATGCATAATAACCGATTGATATCCTTGCCACCATCCCGAATGAAAATATACAGCAAACGTATCTTTTAAAAAATACATTTTCCATCCAAAACCATAAGAAATAAGGCTCAACCTGGTTTTAGTCTGTTTGGTCAAAGCACTATCTATGTAATTGATGGGAAGAATATAATGGTGATAGAGTGAAGTATCCCATGTATGAAGGTCATCAATAGTAGTAAATAACCCTTTATCTCCCAATATACCGTTCAAATAATAAAAACCTGATTCCTGTCGTGGTGACAAATAACCGGTTGCTATTGGCAAGGAAGCATTGATTTTATTTTCGAATATATCGGTATAAAAAAATGAATGATTCATTCCAAGGGGTTCAAAAATATGTTTATGCACATATTCGCTAAAAGACATGCCACTTACTTTCTCTATAATAGCAGCCAATAACGCATAGCCTGTATTGCTATATTGATAATGACGACCCGGTTTACTGTATGCTTTTTCTTTGTGCTTAATCATGTAATCAACCATTTCTTGATTGCTCACAGGTTTTGTTTTATCGATACTTGAATTTTCGAGTTGATAAATATAATTGGGCAATCCAGACCGATGTGTCAACAACATACGAATAGTAATTCCATGGTAAGGAAAATCTGGATAAAACTTATTGACCGTATCGTTTAACGACAATTTTTCGCTAGCAACCAATTGTAAAATAGAAATAGCCGTGAATTGTTTCGACATGGAACCAATTTGAAAAATATGTTGCGGCGTCATAAGCATTTTTTGTTTACGATTAGCGTAACCAAATGCACCTCTATATATAACTTCGCCCTTATAGCCAATTAATACGGTGCCCGAAAAATTTCCCATATTAAATTGCCGGGTAAAAAAATCATTGCACCGCTTTCGTAATTCAAAAGTAGATTTTAAAAGATATAACTTCTGAGCATCTATATGTGAAGTTTTATTGATAGCCCGTTTTGCCGGATTTTTAGTTTGTGAAGAATTGGAATAGGCACTGTAAAATACAATAAATATAATACTTATAAAGATAAAAACTGAAATTCCTCTACGCATCTGCTTCTTTTATAAAACAAGGGTGCAAAGTGGTAATTATTTTTGATAACTCCAAATGATTTTAATTTTTTTAACAACACTGTTCGGTTAATTACATTATTCATTTACCCTAAACCCTATATTCTATTAGATATCATAAATTGTGTCTGTCCATTAACTAAACAAATTAGTACCATAAAAGTTTCTACCGCTGGTTCTGTATTTTTTTCCAAAAAACAAGTTTGGAAGAGTAGATTTTTCAAAATTTTTAATTTTTAATATTTGAATTTTAAAAAAATAAGTTGTATCTTTGCTTAACCATTTTGGGGCTGACATGGTTTTGACAGCAAGAGGATGGAATTGTAAGCATGCCGAGCCATAAGAATACGCTCGCTAAACAGGTTCTTACGCCAAATAAATGGCAATTTTGATTATGCATTCGCCGCATAGAATTGCGGATTTTCCAACGGTCTAGGACTGTATGGACGAACACTTCGCAGATACCATGCCCTGCGGCGTCTGAGCACGAAGTGTCGTAAGGCAGGGATAGAACCGACAACGCTTCGGTGTCGATTCGAAAAGTTAGAAGATACGGTATAAATGGGTTGCATTTGACCAGTTTATACCCGACAATGAAACAAATGCTAAGCATGTAGAAAGCAATTTGGTTCCTTGTTTGGACCCGGGTTCGAATCCCGGCAGCTCCACTACATTGTTTGAAAAAAACTACAATATTCAGTTATAAAACATTGACTGCATAAGGGTTTTCTGGCTTTACAAATATAACGTCCATGTAAAATAAGCCAATGATGTGCATCGGGAATATCTTTGGCAGAAATGTACTTTATCAATTGCCTTTCCGCTTCCAACGGAGATTTGGCATTTTCCGTCAGCCCTATACGTTGAGCAACTCTGAAAACATGTGTATCAACAGCCATGGCTGGTTTATGAAATAAAACCGACAATAATACATTGGCTGTTTTACGTCCAACACCCGGAAGAGACATCAGTTTTTCCAATTCATTTGGAACTTCTCCATCAAACTTTTCAATCAGCATTTTCGACATTTCGTTTAAATAACGTGCTTTGGCATTAGGATACGAGCATGATTTTATATACGGATAAATTTTTTCAGGCATCGATTCTGCCATTTTTTTAGCACTGGGAAATACGCTAAATAATTTAGGAGTGATGGTATTGACACGAACATCGGTACATTGAGCCGATAATACTACGGCAACCAAAAGTTGAAAAGGGTCTTTATACAGCAATTCCGTTTGGGGCAATGGATTATTTTTTTTAAACGCATTGAATACTTTTTCGTATAATTGTTGCTTATTTTGTTTCATTATTTTTTGACAAAAATACAAATTTATGCGTTACGGGCTTATAGGGAAAAATTTGATGCATTCACAATCATCTCAATTGTTCAAAAATCACTTTGGAGACAAATACACATATCAGTTGTTTGAACTTGAATCAATAGAAAAAATAAACGAGTTACTCCAGACATATACCGATTTGCTAGGCTTTAATGTTACTATTCCGTATAAAAAATCCATTATTCCTTACATACAGCAAATAGATACAATAGCCAGCCAAATTGGTGCTGTAAATACAGTTTCTGTTAAACGAGATATTCATCCTTATACATTGATAGGCTTTAATACCGATGCTACTGGCTTCGAAAAAGCATATTCTTCTATTTTAAACAAAAAACATTCACTCGCATTGATTTTAGGAACAGGTGGTGCATCAAGGGCTGTATCTTACATACTTAAACAGTACCATATTCCGTTTTTACAGGTTAGTCGCAGCAAATCAAGCAATAACATCATTTCATACACAGCATTGAAAAAACTAAGTCAACCTGTTTCACTTATCATAAATACCACTCCCGTAGGCATGTATCCAAATATAAATGACATGCCCAACGTACCCGAAAAATTATTTATTCATACACCAACCATTATCGATATTATTTATAATCCGGCAGAAACAAAATTATTGAATGAAGCAAAAAAATATAATTGCCCTGTCCTTAATGGAACAAATATGCTTACCTATCAAGCACAAGAAGCATGGAAAATATGGCATTTGGAATAATGCTGAAAAAAATCAAACATGGTTGAAGAAATAATTTTTTTTTCAATTAAAAGTGTATTTTTGTGAAACCATAAAAACAGATTTGTTATGAATACTATAAAATCAACAAAAACAACTCCAATAGATTATACTATTGTACAAGAACAAATTAAAAAGACCGGTATAAAAGAAGTCGGCAAAGCAAGCATACGCGAATTAGTTCGCTTGTGTAATTATATTGAACAAGCCAGCGGTACAAAATTCATTCGTATGGAAATGGGTGTACCAGGGTTAAAACCGTCAGATATCGGCATCGATGCCGAAATACAGGCATTGAAAAAGGGTGTAGCATCTGTATATCCCATGATTGAAGGATTGCCTGAATTGAAAAATGAATTTGCCCGATTTATCAAACTGTTTATGAACATAAACTTAAATCCTGAAACATGCATCCCAACGGTAGGAAGCATGCAAGGTGCCTTTGCTGCTTTTTTGATGATGAGCAAAGCACAAAAAGGAAAAAATACAACCCTCTTTATTGACCCCGGGTTTCCCGTACAAAAACAACAACATCAGGTATTGCAAATTCCCTTTGAAACCTTTGACGTATATCAATACCGTGGTGAAAAACTACGCAACAAACTTGAAAGTTATTTATCAAAAGGTAATATCTCGTGCATGATATACTCAAACCCAAACAATCCTGCTTGGATATGCTTTAATGATGAAGAATTGAAAATTATTGCCGAACTGGCAAATAAATATGATGTTATTGTGATTGAAGACTTGGCTTATTTTGCTATGGATTTTCGCAAGGATATGTCCAAGCCTGGACAACCTCCCTATCAGCCAAGTGTAGCCAATTATACCGACAATTATATACTCCTTGTTTCAGGCTCCAAAGCATTCAGTTATGCAGGTCAACGCATAGGTATGATGGCTGTTTCAGAAAAACTTTTTAACCGCAATTTTCCCGATTTAAAACCCATATTTAAAACCGAAAATTTTGGCTATGCTATGATTTATCAGGTAATTTATTCCTTATCTTCGGGTGTTACCCATTCCGTTCAATATGCCTTTGCTGCCATGTTAAAAGCTGCCAACGACGGTAAATTTAATTTTGTTGACTATGTAAAAGAATACGGAGAGCGTGCTCGTGTAATGAAAAAACTTTTTACCGACAATGGTTTTTATATTGTATATGATAAAGACATAGATGAACCTATTGCCGACGGATTTTATTTCACCGTTGCATATCCCAATATGACCTCTGAACAATTGCTGGAAGAATTTTTATACTACGGCATTTGTGCAATCTCCCTTTCAATTACCGGCAGCGACAGTAAAAATGGATTGCGTGCATGCGTATCACAAATTTCCAGCGACCAGTTTCCTATACTTGAAGAACGATTAAAGATTTTCCATCAGCAACATTCCTTTTAATGCCACAACAATTTTTAATCCTATAAAGTCAAAAATCTACTTCTTCTGTCAAGCAAAAAAACGACTGTGTAAAATAACGTTTATATTTAACTCTGTTATATTTTATTCGAATCATATTTATTCGTCCCTTAAAAACTGATGGTATAACATTGTCAATTTTTTTTCTAAATAAATGAAAAAAAATTGAAAAAGTTTAAAAACTATTTAATACATTTGAAACCAAATAAAATTTGTCATTATTAACTAATATTTTTTTATATGAATCTGCTTGAAAATATTATTGCAAAGGCGAAACAGAAAAAAATTCGCATCGTTTTACCCGAAGGTAACAGTGAACGTACGTTAAAGGCTGCCGATATAATTTTAAAGGGAAATATCGCTTCTCTTACTTTGTTGGGAAATCGAGAAGAAATAAATCATTTATCCAAACAATGGAATTTGTCTATTGATAAAGCGGAAATAATTAATCCTCCCACCAGTCCAAAATTTGAAGAATATGTAAAAACGTTCATGGAACTGCGAAAAGAAAAAGGCATTACTTATGAAGAAGCAAAAAATGCTATATCAGACCCCATATATTATGGTCCAATGATGATTTACAAAGGCGATGCCGACGGTGAAGTAAGTGGAGCAGAACATACAACTGCCGATACAGTACGTCCCGCCTTGCAAATTGTAAAAACGGCACCGGGCATTTCGGTAGTTTCAGGAGGCATGATAGTCATTACTCATACCACAAATTTAGGATATAACGGTATTTTTGTATTTGCCGATGTAGCCATTACACCCAATCCTACTGCCAAACAATTAGCAGAAATTGCAGTTTCGAGTGCACAAACAGCCAAATCTATTTTAGGCATAAGCGAACCGAATGTTGCATTGTTATCATTTTCTACCAAAGGTTCGGCAAAGCATGAACTTGCCGACAAGGTAATAGAAGCCGTAAATATTGCCAAACAAATGCGTCCCGATTTAAACATCGATGGTGAATTGCAAGCCGATGCTGCTTTAATTGAAAGCATTGGTCAAAAGAAATCACCCGGCTCCAAAGTAGCAGGTCATGCCAATGTATTGGTATTTCCCGATTTGCAAAGTGGTAATATTGGATACAAATTGGTAGAACGTCTTGGCAACGCACAAGCCGTAGGACCTGTATTGCAAGGTTTGGGTGCTCCTATTAATGATTTGTCCAGAGGTTGCTCTGTCAACGATATTGTTCATTTAGTGGCTATAACAGTTAATCAATGTATAAATAAATAAATGTATGAAAGTATTAGTTTTAAATTGCGGAAGTTCGTCTATCAAGTATCAATTGCTTGATATGTCGAATGAACCTGATTTGTTAGCCAAAGGGCTTTTAGAAAGAATTGGTTTGAAAGACAGTGAATTGGGTCATCAGGCAAAAAATAAGGAAAAAGTAAAATGGGTTCGTGATATTCCAAATCATACCGAAGGCATTGAGTGGATTTTGAAAACACTGGTTGATAAAGAATATGGCGTTATCTCAAGTCTATCAGAAATTGCAGCCGTGGGGCATCGCGTAGCACACGGCGGAGAAAATTTTACAAAAAGTGCACTCATCACCGAAAAAACAAAAAAAGACATTGAAGCCTGCATTGAATTGGCTCCGCTTCATAATCCTCACAACCTAAAAGGCATATTAGCAATGGAAAAGTTGCTTCCTGGCGTTCCCATGGTTGCTGTATTTGATACTTCGTTTCATCAAACCATGCCCGCAGAATCATATATGTATCCTATTCCTTATGAATATTATGAAAAATATAAGATTCGCCGCTATGGTTTTCATGGTACAAGCCATAAATTTGTTGCACAGAAAGCATGCCATCAATTAGGACTTGATTATAACAGCATTCGCATTATTACCTGTCATCTTGGTAATGGTGCATCGGTAGCAGCCATCAAAAATGGAAAATCCATAGACAGTTCTATGGGATTTACCCCTGTTGAAGGATTAATGATGGGTACCCGCGTAGGCGATATTGATGCTGGTATTTTACTTTTCCTGATGGAAAAAGAAAACCTTGACTGTCAAAAAATGAACAATCTTATAAACAAGCAAAGCGGTGTTTATGGCATTAGTGGAATTTCTATGGATATGCGCGATTTGCATGCCGCCATGGAAAAAGGGAACAAACGTGCTGAACTGGCATTACGCATGTATGCCTATCGTGTAAAAAAATATATGGGTGCTTATGCCGCTGCACTTGGCGGAGTAGATTTAATTATTTTTACCGGTGGCATTGGCGAAAATGATATGCTCATTCGCGAATGGTCTTGCGAAGGATTGGAATATATGGGCGTTCAGTTTGACAAAAATAAAAATAAAGTAAGTGGGGAAGATGCCATAATCAGTGCCGACCATTCCAAAGTTAAAGTAATGGCTGTTACTACCAACGAAGAGTTAGTTATAGCCACAGATACCGTTAATATTGTATTTTCAAAAAATAATGTAAACTAAAAAATATATGGAATTTAAAAAATTAGATGAATTTGTTGCCCTTGCAAAAAGTGGAAAGAAAAAAAGATTGGTAGTGGTTGCAGCCGCCGACGATACTGTCCTAGAAGCCGTTTATAAGGCATACAGAGAAGATATTATTGAACCAGTACTGGTGGGTGATAGAGATGCCATTCAAAAAATTTGTACATCATTAAAAATTCGTTTCAATGATGTTGAAATAGTGCAAGAATCTAATCCTGCTGAAGCAGCCAAAAAGGCTGTGCAACTTATACATCAGGGCAAAGGCGAAATACTGATGAAAGGATTTCTTTCTTCCGATTTATTTCTTAAACCCATTGTAAATAAGGAAAGTGGACTTCGTAAAAGTTCACTCATCAGTCATATAACTTTTGTTGAAAATCCCTTTTATCATAAGTTATTGGCTCTATCGGACGTAGCGGTTAATATAAGTCCTACATTTGAAGAAAAAATTACTATTATAGAAAACAGTGTCAATGTATTCCATAAACTGGGCGTTGAATGCCCAAAGGTTGCTATTGTTTCGGCAATAGAAACCGTTAATCCAAAAATGGAATCTTCGGTACATGCTGCCATGCTTACCATGATGAACAAACGCAATCAAATTAAAGGTTGCATGATTGATGGACCACTCGCTCTTGATAATGCTGTATCAAAGGAAGCAGCCAAACACAAAGGCATTGTGAGCGATGTGGCTGGAGACGTTGACTTAATTGTTTGCCCCGATATTGTTTCTGCAAATATCTTTTATAAGTCCATGGTATTCCTTGGAAATTCGTATTTGGCTGCTATGGTATTGGGTGCACAAGTTCCTGTAATACTTACATCACGTGCCGACAGCGATAAGAGTAAAATGATGTCTATTGCTTTGGCTGCTGCTATGAAATAATTAACCATAATTTTTATCCTTTATGAACTATTAAACGAATAACTTATGAATACATATAAAATATTAGTGATTAATCCGGGATCCACTTCAACCAAAATTGCTGTCTTTGAAAACGATAAGGCTATTTATTCCAAAAATATTAAACATAAGGCTGAAGAATTGGCACCGTATCCAAAATTGATTGACCAATATCCTTTTCGTAAGGAAATTATTTTAAAGGAACTTCGTGAAGCCAATATTAATATTTCATCCATGCATGCTGTTATTGGAAGAGGCGGTTTAATTAAACCTATACCTTCGGGTGTGTATGAAGTAAATAAGGATATGCTTGAAGATTTAAAAATTGGACGACTGGGTCAACATGCCAGCAACTTGGGAGGCATTCTTGCTGATGATATTGTACGCCTTATTCCAAACGCCAAAGCATTTATTGCCGATCCCGTTGTAGTGGACGAATTGGAAGATATTGCACGATTTTCCGGGCACCCCAAATTTGAACGCATTTCTATTTTTCACGCTTTAAATCAAAAAGCCATTGCACGTATGCACGCACAAGCCGTCGGAAAAAATTATGAAGAGTTGAATTTAGTCATTGCTCATCTTGGTGGAGGCATTTCGGTCGGTGCTCACAAACATGGAAAAGTAATTGATGTAAACAACGCACTAGATGGTGAAGGGCCATTTTCACCTGAACGCGCTGGCACTTTACCCGTTAAAGCATTGGCAGAACTGTGTTTCAGTGGTGAATACACACTGGACGAAGTTAAGAAAATGATTACAGGGAAAGGTGGATTTGTAGCCTATCTTGGCACAAACGATGCTTACGAAGTAGAACAAAAAATCAAAAACGGTGATACGTTTGCTGCCCAAGTGCATGATGCCATGGCTTATCAGGTTGGAAAATGTATTGCAGAAATGTCAGCCGTACTTCACGGCAACGTTGATGCCATATTGTTGACAGGCGGCATTGCATACGACAAGGATTTTGTGGACTATGTTAAACAGATGGTTTCGTTTATTGCACCCGTTGTTATTTATCCCGGTGAAGACGAGATGAAAGCACTTGCCGAAAACGCCCTGATGGTTTTACGGGGCGAAACAATACCCAAAATTTATCAATAAAAACAGTTCCGATTTTTTTACTTATCATTCCATATAATGAAACTGGACAATAACGATGGTTATTACCGAATAACAGGTCAATTAATAATTACAGCCTTTATATTTTTTTGCCTGTTATCTATTTCTGTTTTATATGATGTATTTCACAAGTTAATCCCCATACCTTCGTGGATTTTCCCAGTGTTTTTTGGTCTTTTGTTTTTAATTTATATTTTTATTCGCAGTAAGAAGAAATTCAATTTTATTATTTATGATGATGAAGAAGAAGAAGATAACTTCATCCTTATAAAATATTATCCCATGCTCTCTTTTAATCCAAAACATCAAATGCTGAAAATACCTAAAAATGCACTCTATAAAATTGAAATTCAAAAAGCATTTTTCAACCTTCGCGAAGAAATAATTATATATCAGATTATAAAAAAAGATGTAGCCAAATACAAACCTATTTCCATTACCGCATTAAATAAAAACGAAAAAAAAATATTTATCCAAACTCTTAATCAGTTTGCCAAAGTTAAGATGAACGAGCCCATACTATGATAAATCATCCCTTAGCCACTAAGATTGCGATTAATCTTATACCCGGAATTGGCGATATAAACGCAAAAAAATTAATTGCCTATTGTGGTAATCTTGACAACGTTTTTCATTCAAAAAAAGAAACGGTAGAAAAAATTCCCGGTATTGGTGAAGTTATCGCTTCTAAATTATTCCAATCCATCAACAACAAAAATATCTGGAAAAGAGTAGAAGAAGAAATAGCATTTTGTGAAAAATATAAAATCAATGTGGTTTCCTATTTTGAAGAAAATTATCCACAACGACTGGCACACTGCGAAGATTCACCGGTAACACTTTTTTATTTGGGAAATCCACCTTTCAATACTTCGCATGTATTAAGCATTGTAGGCACACGACGCGCAACGGCTTACGGTAAAAAATTCTGTGATGAAGTAATTGTCAACTTAAAGAGAAAAAATCTGGATGTACTTATCGTAAGCGGCTTGGCATTTGGAATAGATATTGCATCCCATAAAGCCGCTTTAAAGAATGAACTTCCAACGGTGGCAGTGCTGGCTCATGGGCTCGATATGATTTATCCTCCTCAACATAGACCGTATGCACAAAAAATGATAGAACACGGTGGTGGTCTTGTTTCCGATTTTCTTTCCAATACTATTCCCGATAAGCCAAATTTTGTAAGACGCAACCGTATTATTGCCGGCTTATCTGATGCTACGCTTGTTGTTGAATCTAAAAAAGATGGAGGTGCCATGATTACTGCGGATATTGCTTTTTCATATAACCGTGATGTACTAACCATTCCCGGAAGAATTACGGATACTTTTTCGGAAGGTCCACATTTTTTAATTAAATCGAACAAAGCATCCTTAGTAGAAAATGCCGATGATATCTGTAATGTACTCGGTTGGGATTATACGCACAATACTACAAACACATCTCTCCCACTTGTTTTTGAACTTAATGAGGATGAAAAAATAATTACTTCTATTCTCAAAGACCAGGGAGATTTAACCCTCGATATGATAGCCATTACTGCTCAAATGCCGGTGAGCAAAGTATCGGTCATTTTACTTGACATGGAATTTAAAGGTATAGTCAAATCGTTGCCGGGAAAAGTATTTAGCCTTTGTGTTAAACTTTAATGAAGAATTATTTTAATTTTACTATTTTGAAATGAACTACATCGATACCCATACTCATATTTACTTGGATGAATTTGACAAAGACAGAGACACCGTTATTGAGCGATGTCTTTTCAGTCAAGTAAATAAATTGCTTGTTCCCGATATTGACAGCCACAGCCGTTCAAAAATGCTGAATGTATGCGAACAGTATCATTCTACATGTCTTCCTATGTTAGGCATTCATCCGACATCTGTGCATAGCGACTATGAACAAGAATTGATTTTACTTCAAAACGAAATGACAAAACATGCATGCATTGCCATAGGCGAATGCGGTTTAGATTATTATTGGGATAAAACATATATCAACGAACAAAAAAAAGTGCTGATAGAACAATTTATAATCGCCTCAGCCTACCATCTGCCGTTGGTCATACATTCCCGCAAGTCACTTCCCGATTTACTCGCCTTAATTAAAGAATATGCCTATTTGCATTTGAGCGGTGTTTTTCACTGCTTTCCCGGTAACATAAACGAAGCAAAAATATTGATAAACGCTGGGTTTTATCTGGGCATTGGTGGTGTAGTTACTTATAAAAATGCAACTATGGCAGCCGTTGTTCAACATTTTCCATTAGAACATATTTTGCTGGAAACCGATTCACCTTATTTACCTCCTGTTCCTTATCGTGGAAAACGCAATGAAAGTTCATATATTCCTGTTATTGCCAGTAAAATTGCAGAAATAAAAAATATTCCTATAGAAGAAGTTGCCGCTGTTACAACACAAAATGCGATTTCGCTGTTTCACATGTCTCCATCATGCTGTCAATAATATTTACAAATAATCATTTCACAAAGTTAATTTTGATGACTTTAGAGTAGATAAAAATAAACTGAATCTGTTACCAAAGAAAAAATAATCATAACTGAAGTTACTGTAATCATTTTTTAAAAACAATAATATGCTTATTTTTGACACATAAAAATCTATTATTTAATCTTTAAAATTTAGTAACGATGACAAGAAAAGCAATGGCCAATTGGAAAGGCACAGGAAAAGATGGCAAAGGAACACTTTCAACCGAAAGTAATGTTTTAAACCAGTCACAATATTCCTATAAAACACGTTTTGAAAATGGCATAGGAACAAACCCCGAAGAATTGATAGCAGCCGCTCACGCAGGTTGTTACACCATGCAACTCAGTTTTTTGCTGGATGCCGAAGGATTTACTCAAAAAAACCTTGATACAGAAGCCGCAGTAACATTACAGGATGGCACTATTACTCATATTCATCTGGAATTGAAAGGACAAGTAACCGGCATTGACCAAAAGAAATTTGAAGAAATTGCATTAAAAGCAAAAGAAATTTGTCCTATTTCAAAATTATTTAATACTCACATTACACTTACCGTTTCTCTTATTTAACAGTCATTTGAATAGAAGAAATTTGAATAGAAGAAATATGCCTTTATTGTATTCTATTTTTTATTCTTTTATACCTAAAATAATTATCTTTGAATACTAAACAAAATAAGAGAGAAATTACACGGTTCTTATATGTTCTATTATTATGAAATAAAATGAAAAACAATATATTAGATACACTGAACGAAGCCCAGAAAGAAGCCGTCATTCATTATAATGGTCCAACACTTATTATTGCGGGTGCAGGTGCTGGTAAAACGCGTGTATTGACAAATCGAATTGCCTATATGCTGGAACAACATATACATCCTGCCCGCATCATGGCACTTACCTTTACCAACAAAGCAGCCAATGAGATGAAAGAACGTATATCGCAAATGGTTTCCTATAAGGCTACGCGCAACTTATGGATGGGTACATTTCACAGTATATTCCGAAGAATATTAAAAGATGAAGCCGAAAAACTTCATTTTAATTCTAACTTTACCATATACGATACGGACGACAGCCGTAGCCTTATAAAAAGCATTACCAAAGAATTATCGCTGGATACTGACCATTACAAACCCAACGATATTCATTCTCGAATCAGCAAGGCAAAAAACAATCTATGCACTCCCGAACAATATAAAAACGATAAACAAATGTTGGATTTGGATAGAAAACATAAGGTTGAAAACTTGTGGCAAATATTTGAATTATATCAGCGTCGCCTTGCAACAGCCAATGCTATGGATTTTGACGATTTGCTCTTATACACCAATATATTATTTCAAAATTTTCCAGATGTATTGGAAAAATATCAAAATCTGTTTGACTACATTTTAGTAGATGAATATCAAGATACTAACTATGCACAATACCTGATAGTTTATAAATTATCGCAAACACATCAAAACTTGTGTGTAGTAGGCGACGATTCACAAAGCATATATTCGTTTCGTGGTGCACGTATCGAAAATATTCTAAATTTTCAAAAAGATTACCCTCAACACCAACTATTCAAACTGGAACAAAATTATCGCTCTACCAAAACCATTGTAAACGCATCTAACAGCCTAATAAATCATAATGCGGGGCGTATTCCAAAAATAATTTTCAGCAATAACCATCAGGGTGAAAAAATTGATGTTCTGAAAGGCGTTACCGAAACAGAAGAAGCGTATCTCATTGCCAAGATTGCCTCCGACCTTCATAACGACAAAAAAATATCGTATAACGAAATAGCCGTGCTTTATCGTATCAATGCTCAGTCTCGCGTATTGGAAGATGCATTCAGACGTTTTAATATACCTTATAGAATATATGGAAGTTTATCGTTTTATCAGCGTAAGGAAATAAAAGATGTATTGGCATATACCCGTTTATCTTTGAACCATAACGATGAAGAAGCATTAAAACGAATCATTAATTTTCCCTTACGCGGTATAGGGCCTACTACGCTTGAAAAAATTCAAACCAACGCCATCCAAGATAATACAAGTATGTGGCAAATTTTATCCGATGACAATAAATTGCACGAAATAGTTAGCGATACATTCTATCACAAATTACATCCATTCGTATTACTGATAAATAAATTATCCGATTTGGCGACTTCAGTCAGTGCTTTCGTTTTTATAGATATGCTGTTAAAGAAAAGCGGAATTTTAAGTGAACTGGAAAAAGAAAAATCAGCCGAAGGCTTTACTCGAAAGGAAAATATTCAGGAACTCGTCAACAGTATTAAGGATTTTGAACAGAGTTTTGAAGAAAATTATCAGAAAAAACCATTTATTCAGGACTTCCTTGACCATGTTTCGTTGCTAAGTACTATTGACGAACAATCGGATAAGGATTCTCCAACAGAAAAAGTAACGTTGATGACAGCCCATGCATCCAAAGGTTTGGAATTTGAAATAATTTTTATTGCCGGTGCCGAAAAAAATCTTTTTCCACTCTCGTTTCATTCCATGAACGAACAGAATTTTGAAGAAGAACGAAGGCTTTTTTATGTAGCACTCACACGCGCCAAGCAAAAAGTATTTATAACCTTTACCGAACAAAGACAAATATGGGGCAATCGCCAATTTAGTGAGCCATCCTCTTTTATTAACGATATAGACCCGCAATACCTCAATATATCCTTTGAACAAGTTGAAGACTCCTTTTCATTTAATGTACACAACCGAAAAACAATTAGTAACAATAATATAAAATCACCTATTAAATTACCATCGTTAGAAAAAAAATTCGTACCTTTGAAAGAAATTAATTCAAAACAAACTTCTGCTACTGAACTACACGAAATGTCTCAAATTAGAGAAGGCATCAGAATTAGCCATGAGCGATTTGGCAAAGGATTGGTGTTAAGAGTTGAAGGAAATGCACCCAATACACGAGCACTTATTCAGTTTGATTTGAGTGGTCAAAAACAATTGTTGTTAAAATATGCAAAACTAACTGTTCTAAATAATGATTGACAAAAAACAATATTACAACACTATGCGAGAGCCATTGCATCTTCCTGAATATGGAAGACATATTCAAAATTTGGTAGATTACATAAAAACTATTCCGGACAAATCTGAACGGACACGACTATCAGAAATAGTGGTTCAAATAATGGCTAATTTTCCACCACATCTGAAAGATAGTCAGGAACAGAAAATAAAATTATGGAATCAATTGGCTCAAATATCCAACTATGAATTGGATATAGATTACCCAGTTGAAATTTATAAAAAGGAAGATTTTACCAAATACAAAAAAAAGTTGGATTATCCATCCAAGAATACACAACTCAAGCATTATGGAAATATTTCGGAAATGATGGCAAAGCAACTTTCTCAAATACCCGAAACACCCGAAAAGCAAGAAATGTTGATTAACCTTGCCAATCACATGAAAAAACAATACTTGCTTTTCAACAAAGAAGCCGTTAGCGACGAGCAAATTATGTCCGATATACGCAAAATGGCTAACGATAACGAAATGCTTATTCCAAATGTAAAACTAAACGAAACCAGCGACATTTTACATAAAAACAAGAAACGTAAAATCAAACGCAGATAACGATGGGTATTTTTTTAGTTGAAGGTGAACATCCGTTGTATGGTGAAATTGAACCTAAAGGTGCTAAAAACGAGGCATTGCAGGTTATTTGTGCTACATTGCTAACCAACGAAACTATTACCATTGAAAATATTCCTGAAATTCTTGATGTGATTAAATTAAACGAATTGCTCCAAACAATGGGAGTAGAAATTCATAAACTGGAAGAGGGAAAATACACTTACAACGCAAAAAATATCAATATTGATTATATAAACTCCAACGATTTTTACGATAAAGCCGCTAAACTGCGAGGCTCTATCATGGTTGCTGGACCTCTTTTGGCTCGTTTTGGCTATGCCGTAATACCTAAACCGGGTGGCGATAAAATAGGACGGCGGCATTTGGATACTCACTTTTTTGGATTTGAAAAACTGGGAGCCATTTCAACATTTAATCCCAGTCTCAGTTTATTTACGGTCAAGGCAAAAAAACTGAAAGGCACATCTATGTTACTGGATGAAGCATCTGTTACAGGAACAGCCAACATCATCATGGCTTCTGTGCTTGCCGAAGGAATAACAACTATATTTAATGCCGCTTGTGAACCGTATATTCAGCAACTTTGCAAACTATTAAATGCTATGGGGGCTTGCATCGAAGGAGTTGGCTCCAACCTGCTTACTATAAAAGGAGTTTCTGCACTTCACGGAACATCTCACAAAATTTTGCCCGATATGATAGAAGTTGGCAGTTTTATTGGATTGGCAGCACTTACTCAAAGCGATATTACCATTAAAAATGCTGGCATACCACATCTCGGCATTATTCCACAATCGTTTACAAAATTAGGTATTCCCATTGAATTTTGCAACGAAGACGATATTCATATTCCTGCATTAGAACATTACGAAATAGAAACCTATCTCGATGGTTCTATTCTAACTATTGCCGATGCTATCTGGCCTGGACTTAGTCCCGATTTGCTGAGTATTTTTCTGGTAGTAGCCATTCAAGCCAAAGGCAGCGTACTCATTCATCAAAAAATGTTTGAAAGCCGCTTGTTCTTCGTGGATAGATTGATAGAAATGGGAGCACAAATCATACTTTGCGACCCGCACCGCGCTATCGTTATCGGTCACGACCGACGTATTCCTTTACATGCTACCGAAATGAGTTCTCCCGATATTCGTGCAGGAGTAGCACTTCTTATCGCTGCTCTTTCGGCAAAAGGGACCAGTAAAATTCATAATATTGAACAAATTGACCGCGGTTATTTGAACATTGACCAACGGTTAAACAACATAGGTGCTCATATTCAACGAATTTAAATTAACCTGTATATGAAAAATGTATCATTAATTCTTTTAACGGCACTCATAGCAGTAAGTTTTTTTGCCAAACCTTCGGCAAGAACATCACAGCAAACAAAAAGCAAAGTTGTAGAAGGAACAGAAATAGGCAATAAGGCACCAGAAATCAAACTCAAAAATCCAGATGGAAAAACAATAGCATTGAGTTCACTCAAAGGAAAAATGGTATTAATCGACTTTTGGGCTTCATGGTGCGGTCCCTGTCGTCGTGAAAATCCAAATGTTGTAAGTGCTTACAAAAAATATAAAGATAAAAAATTCAACGGTGGCAAAGGTTTTACTGTTTACAGCGTTTCGCTTGATAATAATGCCGACCGTTGGAAAAGGGCTATTCAAACAGATAGCCTTATATGGGATAATCATGTCAGTGACTTGAAATATTGGGATTCGGAAGCAGCCAAAAAATATGGTGTATTGGGAATACCAACAAACTGGCTTATTGACGGTAATGGCATCATCGTTGCCAAAAATCTTAGAGGTAGCGACCTCGAAGAAAAATTACAATCACTGGTAAAATAAGGAGTTTATATATATTTTCTCAATAAATTAACGATGCGAAATAATGTAGAGGAAAATAAAGTGTTTGAAAATCTTGTAACATATATTACAAGTAAACCCTATAATCAACCTATTAAACCTGTATTTAAAACCGATGATTTTGCATTATATAATGCAGATTGCATAGAGATAATGAAACGTTTTCCTGACAATTATATTGATATGATATTTGCCGATCCTCCTTACTTACTTTCAAATAATGGAATTACTTGCCATGCTGGAAAAATGGTTTCTGTCAATAAGGGGAATTGGGATAAATCAAATGGATTTAAAAATGATTTATTATTTCATGAAAAATGGATAAGTGAATGTCGAAGAATTTTAAAACCCGAAGGCACTATATGGATTAGTGGAACAAATCATAGTATTTATCTTTGTGGTTATTTACTTCAAAAATTAAATTTTCACATTCTTAATGATATCGTTTGGTACAAGCCCAATGCTGCACCAAATTTGGCATGTACGACATTTGCTCATAGTCATGAAACCTTGATTTGGGCAAAAAAAGATAAAAAAGCCAAGCATATTTTTAATTATGAAAAAATGAAAATGGGAACATTTTCAGAAGATAAAATAAAATTTCCCAATAAGCAAATGAGAAGCGTATGGAGCATTCCCACACCACCAATAAATGAAAAAGTGTTTGGAAAACACCCAACTCAAAAACCGCTTGCTTTATTAAAACGTATCATCCTTTCTTCTACTATTGAAGGAAGCATTATACTTGATCCATTTAACGGTAGCGGAACAACGGGTATTGCATCTAAAATAATAGGGAATAGAAAATATATTGGAATTGATATTAACAAAGAATATATAGACCTTACTTTAAAAAGACTTAATATTAATGACGAAACCAATCTATTTTAACTTATGAACAATTCTTGGAAAACTATTTTTGATACCTATAAAATTAATGATCATGATTTTAATAAAACACCATTCATCATTTCTGCAAAAATGATAAAAGATGCGACAGCACATTTCCAAAAAACCGGTGAGAAAGAAGTTCGTATTCTTTGTTACCAGGATTCTCAAAAACACAGACCTCAGATTTTTGTTGATAAAGGATTATTTCTTTTGCCCGTAAAAAATGGGGAATATGCTATTATTAAAGGAGAAGGATATATTGACATTCCAGAAATTAAAACTACTACAAAAGTTTATTCTTCAAAATTAGATTTCATATTAGACACCTCACTTATAGGTAGTTCAGAAATGCAACACCTTGACTATGCATACGCTTCAAGTTTAGTGAGAACATTTTTAGAAGATCCCACACTTGTATTGACAATTCGTGGAAGAAAATACACACCTCCATTTTCTTTCATAGTTGGCAAGCAACAATTAACTGTTGAAAGTGTTCAAACAGAAGTTGACGCTGGTTATGAAGGAAAAAATCAAGTAGTATTAATAGAAGCAAAAAACAATAAAACAAATAATGCCATCATTCGTCAGTTATATTATCCCTTTCGACTATGGTCGCACTATACAAATAAAAAAGTAAAAACAGTGTTTTTCGAAAAAAAAGGGAAATATTATTCACTTTGGCAATTTGAATTTTCAGATATAAATGATTACAATAGCATACAACTAATAAAAAGTTGCCGCTATGAAATAAAGTAAAGTTTTTATGTCTTTCACCTACGAATATCCCCGCCCTGCCGTTGCTGCCGACATTATATTAATCGCAGATACAAAACCTTTTCAACAAATTTTGTTAATCAAAAGAAAAAATCCACCTTTTCAACATCATTGGGCTTTGCCCGGTGGTTTTATGAACATAGATGAACTATTGCATGATACTGCACTGCGCGAACTGGAAGAAGAAACCGGCATTAAATTAAATAAACTGACATTTTTTGGCATTTATGATAAACCCAATAGAGACCCACGTGGCAGAACCATTAGCATTGTTTATTATGCCATAATTTCTAAATTAATTCCACCTCAACATGGCGACGACGCTGAACATGCAACGTGGTTTTCACTTTCAGAACTCCCTCCTTTAGCCTTTGACCATGCACATGTTATATCCGATTTTTGCCATAGTATATTAACACGTTATTGATATTTAATTACATAGGCGGTTAATTACTTTTTATTTTCCCCACTTTATGGAATTTGGATACTCTTTAATTTTATAATATATTATTATATATAGTTATGAATAAATTTGTAATTTGTTGTTTGGCATGGTTTATCTCTTCCATGTTATATAGTCAGCCACCTAATGCTTATGTTGACAACCAGCCTTTCATTCATAAAACAAACAATTATACAACTCCCATTGAAACGGATACGTTTATTTCTTTTAACGAATTGACTATAGAATCTCGCTTAACAGAACTCAATTTTCAAACACCCATTCATCTTGAATTTAACAACGATGTAAAAAAATACATTGAATATTTTTTAACTAAGCGCAGTGATGTTATTACACGTTCTTTAGCCATGAGTTCCTATTACTTTCCCATATTCGAAACGTGTTTAGACAAATATCAACTGCCTATGGAACTGAAATACCTTGCCGTAGTTGAATCGGGATTAAATCCTTTTGCTCGAAGTAAATCAGGTGCTGTTGGCTTATGGCAGTTTCTGCTTCCTACGGCTCAATTGCTCAATCTAAAAGTTACCTCATTGATTGATGAACGTCGTGACCCTATCAAATCTACCGAAGCGGCTTGTCAATATCTGGAATATCTCTTTAATATGTATAACGATTGGCAACTTGCCATAGCCGCATACAATGGTGGTCCAAGCGTAATCAAAAATGCCATTATTCGCAGTGGCGGAAAATCTACATTCTGGGAAATAAAACCTTATTTACCCATCGAAACGCAAAATTATGTGCCCGCCTTTATTGCTGCCGTTTATCTGATGAACTTTTCAAAAGATTATTTTCAATTAACCTCCGAAGAAAATACAATTTATTTTCATCAAGCCGACACAGTGCTCATTAATCAACCTTTATATTTTAATGATATTTCTTCCATTTTAAATATACCGTTGGAAACGTTACGGTTTTTAAACCCTGCATACAAACAAGATTATATTCCCAAACAGAATTCATCCGTTCCTTTAATTTTACCGTCAGACAAAATAGCCGATTTTATTAAACAAAGCAAATCCATTCTTAAACACGAACTGCCCAATCAACAATTATTGACTTCGCAAAATAACAAACGAGCCATTACCTATACTGTAAAAAAAGGAGACTATTTGACCAAATTAGCCATTGCATTTCGCTGCTCGCCTGATGATATAAAAAAGTGGAACAACCTGCCATCCAACGAAATCGTTACTGGCAGTCATTTACTGATTTGGTGTCCCGAAGATAACTTGTTTACTATCGTTGAATAAATAAATTTTCTATGAAAATACATTATATTCCGCTCAACAAATTCGATATGGTAAAGGAAAACTATGACGGAACCATTACGGTAAAACCTCATATAAAACAGCGTTATATTTTTACCTGCCAAAATCAAAAAAACACCATTCTAATTTTCAATAACAAAAATGGCTGTGTTTTTTCCTATCATCTCGAGACATGCAGCCTTATTCAATTAAACCATGAAAATACCAAAGCATGGGAAAATTTAATCGGCATTGCTTGTATCAATCATCAACTTATTGCTTATTCACCCGAAAAGAAAGCCATTCTTTTTTTTGATGCTGAAACTTTTCAATATATCAGCGAATGCGATTTCCCTGTAGAAATAAATGCCCTTACCCTAGTTGAAAATCGTCTGTTTACTTATCAACGTAGCGATTCTACCATTTCTGTTTTTGAAATTCACGACCACACCTTTACTTTACAAAATTCTTTTGAAGTAAAAGGAATAGGTAATGCTTCATTGACCATTAATGAACATCATTTGTTTATAACCGATTCGGAAGAAAATGTTTTAAGAAAATATACAACCGATGGAAAACTTGTATGGGAAGCCATTTGTCCGTTTATAGACCCTATTGGACAAATATGGGACAGCCATGAATTGTATATTTTATATAGTGGACTCGTTAATGAAGTTGGATACGACAACAATTGCTGGCAAGAACAAAAACCTTTTTTTCATCCTTTGAAAATTAGAATTGAACAGGCTGAAAATATGGTAACCACTTATACCAACGCTTTTGAAGTAGATTTTTTTTACGAAGAACACTTTTTTAATCGTATTGCTGAAAGTAAACTCCCCATGACCATTGATATTGCATTGCCACCTCCGACCAAACATCAACAATTATTAGACGTAGCACCATTGGGATTGGAATTCAATATTATTGAAAAAAACAAGTTGCCATATGCCCGTTATGAAATAAAAAATAAATCTACCGATTTACATGCCATAGGATACAAAGCCCGATTAAGACTTCAAAGCGTAAAAACAACCATTTTAAATAATACTGAATTTAAACTTTCGGACAAAGATTTATTAACCGAAGAAGAAAAATCAGAACTTGATGTAACCAATCATTATTTCGACCGGTTTTTGTTAGAAGAAAATTTGAACAGTATAACCAAACTTTTAAAAATCAGAAATACTATTTTTTCAAAATTGTATTATCGAAAAAATACGTATGCTACTTCGTTTGTCGAAGTTTTGAAAGATGGTTACGGCTCATGTGGTGATTATACCTCACTTATTATGATTTTAATGAGTTTGAATAAACTGTCATGCCAGTCAGTAGGTGGGTATAAAATTCCTCGCTTTTATAACGGCGAAGGAAATATTATCAGTGCTTATTACAATCATGCATGGATAGAAACGTATGATACCAACAACCAGTCGTTCTCTTTTGAAACAAGTTCCGACGATAAGGAATACCATCAACGCTTATGCGAAGGTCAGTTTTTAGGAATAGACTGGACGCATGTAAAACTATATAACGGCAAGGCACATCCAAATTTAATTGATATACCTTCACATCCCGAACGTCACCCTTTCGACTACTTTCAAAAAGCCAGTGCATATTTTATCATCAACAAAGAATTGGATGAAATATAATGTCATTTTTTATATCAAATATTCGTTATATATTTGAAGCCAATTAAATTGATTTATTAACTAAATTTTTTTACTATGAAAAAAGTTTACATGTTTTTGGTTGCAAGTTTAGTTAGCGTTCTAACTATAAATGCACAAGTTATTTATTCCGACAACTTTGATTCCTATACCGTAGGCTCCAAAGTTGCCCAGACTATTGGTTCTACTAACTGGACTACGTGGTCTAATGCTCCTGGAGGTGCAGAAGATGGTGTTTTTTCAAACACACAGTCTTTAAGCCCTTCTAATTCTGTTTACATTGCAGGTACTAATGACCTGGTTTTTAAATGTGGTGGAAAAACAACAGGACGTTATGAATTGAGTTGGAACATGTTTGTGCCAACGGGCAATATTGGTTATTTTAACATATTGCATAGTTTTGCTGGGAGTAACAGCGAATGGGGATTTCAGGCATACATTTACAACGACTCCATTTTTGTAGATGCCGGTGCCGCAACTGCTGCCGGTACTAACTTTACAAGAAATGCATGGCATTTGGTAAAACTCATCATTGACGTTGACGATGACTTTGCTACTTTTTTTCTTGATGGAACCGAAGTTATCAGTTATCAGTGGAGCAAAGGCTCTTTTGGCGATGGAACCTTACATAAACTCGATGCCATCGATTTTTATGCATGGGATGGCACAGGTTCTCCCACACCTCTTACAGGTGGTTCTACTATTGGATTTTATTTTGACGATTTATTGTACGAACAAGTTACTGCTCCTGGTTCATCCATGAATCTTACCGCCGTTGTTAATGGTGCGGATGTAGATGTTAACTGGACTGCACCTTCTACTACTCCCGATAATTATAAATTGAGCCGTAATGGTTCTATAATTTTTGTTACTCCTTCGGCACTTTCCTATACCGATGTTGGTCCATGGCCCTATACGTATGTGTATATGGCAAGAGCCGGTTATGGTGTACTGGGTTATTCGCATGCTTCAAATACCGATACAGTTGTTATTACTGGCGGTGTTACCAGAAATCTTGTTTTGATGGAAGGCGGAACGGGGACATGGTGTGAATTTTGTCCGGGTGCTGCTATAGGGATACGCGACCTGATTGAAACAAACCATAAAAGTGCGGTAGCCATTGAATATCATAGCGGAGATACTTATGAAACAGTAGATGCAACCCAACGATTGGGATATTACACTATAATGTATTTTCCTACCATGATAGCAGACGGAAAATTAAAAGTAGAAGGTGGAAATGCTACCACCAGCATGTATTCCTATTACTTGCCCAATTATGATACCCGTATAGCCACACCATCGTTACAAAATATGAATGTTAATATAGTAATGACAGGTACCGATACATATACTGCAACCATTAATATAGAAGAAATCTATCCTTATGTAAAAACAGGATTATCGTTACGAACTGCCCTAACGGAGTCAAATATTCCTGAAATATGGGGAAATCAAACGGAAGTAGATTATGTTTGTCGCGCCATGTATCCCGATGCCAGCGGTACCAGTTTGGATTTTACCAATTCAAATACTCAGAGTGTAACGCTTAACTTTACCACTACCGGTTATGTAAAAAATAACTGCCAGTTTGTTGCCTTTGTTCAACACGATGCTTCACAGGAAGTAACGCAGGTTGTTAAAGTTGACATGTCCACTATTCTTGGAATAGAAGAACTGCAAGGTGATAATATCAGTATTTATCCTAATCCTGCCAGCGATTATATGGTATTAATATCCAATGGAAAAGGTACCATGAACATCATGGATATTACAGGAAAGGTTGTTTACAGCAGTAATGTTACCATGAATACTCAATTTACCGATATTTCAACACTTAGCAAAGGTATTTATTTTGTAACCTATACTACCAGCAACAAAACATTTACACAAAAACTTATCGTTCAATAATTGTTTTATAGAAAATAAAAAAAGCCTGAAAAAAATTTCAGGCTTTTTTTATTTCTAAACAGAATAATTACTTTTATGCAAACATTATTAAAATGAAATCATTAACTACAATTCTTTTACTTGCTTGTTTTATAACAAGTTACGGACAATTAAAGTCCATCCTTCCGATTGAAAAAAAATCATACCGTCAAGAAAAAGTATCCTATTTAAAAAACACGTTGTTGGACAATTATGATGTAAACTTTTATTTTATTGACTTGAATGCAACCAATCAAAATAAAACCATATCGGGTAAAACAAGCATGAAAGCAAAAGTAGTAAATCAGCCTTTGTCGGAACTGATGTTGCAACTAAACTCATCGTTAATTGTCGACTCTGTTCATCTTAATGGAATGCTTTACCCTTTCACTTTTACAAACAGCGAAATTCATGTGTCAGTTTCAAGCACTATTCCTATTGGACAGTATTTCATAGCCGATGTATTTTATCATGGAACATCTACTGGGTCTGGAATTAAGAGTTCTTCTGTTCTTAATACAAGAGCAACATGGACATTGAGCGAATCGTATCATGCCATGGACTGGTTTCCTTGTAAACAGGAATTAACCGATAAAATCGATTCCGCTTATATTTTTATCACTTGTCCCAATACACTACAAGTTGGGTCCAATGGTTTGCTTACAAAAATTGATTCGTTGCAAAACAACATGGTTTGTTATGAATGGAAAACCTATTATCCCCTAGATTATTATTTAATCAGTTTTACGGTCAGCAAATACCAACCTATCATTCAATACGCACATCCTCAAGGATTGCAGGATTCAATTTTAATTTTAAATTATTTATACAATAGCAGTAATTTTATTTCTCATTATCAGGATACCGTTGCAAGAACAGCATCATTCATAGAACTTTTATCCAATTTATATGGACTCTATCCATATTATAAGGAGAAGTATGGGCATTGCACAGCCCCTATTGGTGGAGGCATGGAACATCAAACGATGACCACTCTTTCAACCTTTAGTTTTGAACTTATTATTCATGAATTGGGACATCAATGGTTTGGCGATTATGTTACTTGTGCCAACTGGCAGGATATATGGATAAACGAAGGTTTTGCCACTTATACTTATTATATAGGATTGCAATATTTGCTTTCACAAAACAGTGCCGACCAGTGGATGCTCAACACACACAGCGATATTATGTCAGCATCCGATGGTAGCATATATGTGCCTTTCGCCGATATTAATGACGAAGGCAGAATTTTTGATTATCGCCTGTCTTATGAAAAAGGAGCCGGCATTATTCATACCTTGCGATATATTATTAATGATGACAGTACATTTTTTGCTACGCTCAGAGGTTTTTTACAACAATACGCATTCGGAACTGCTACCGGTGATGATTTTAAAAATTTTGCACAAAATTATACCGGCATGGATTTTACACAATTTTTTGATGAATGGTATTATGGCGAAGGATTCCCAACATATTCCATGATTTGGAATCAACAAACCGATTCAGTCTATTTTTCTTTAAGCCTTCAAAGTTCAGCAACAACCATTACGCCTTTTTTTCATTTGCCCGTTGAAATTAAATTTTCAAATGGTACCAATGATACTATTGTTCGTGTTTTTCATCAATACAATCAACAGGCATTTGCTTGTCATATTCCTTTTACTGTTTCTCAAATTACCATTGACCCTCGCAATTATATTATAAACGATATAGGAAGTATTGTTACTTCATCCAAAAAGACAGAATCTGAATCAGCATTCCAAATTTATCCCAACCCTGTGAACGATTATTTGCATATTATCAGTATTAATAAAAGTGCAACAGTACGTATTTACGACTTCACTGGAAAATTTATTAAAACTTCAGAACAGCAGGAAAAAATAGATGTTTCAGATTTAATGCCCGGCATATATTTTATAGAAGTCAACGGATACAAGCAAAAATTTATCAAGTTGTAATACATGAATGCATACCATGTATTTCCATTTTTTTTGCTTTTTTCAACAGTATTATATTGCCAAAATATAGACACAAATTACATTGCTATACCTCCTTACAAAGGTAAAGTTTATTTTTATTCTACTACAAAAAATAACCAACTCTCCTTTCAAAATACGTTAAATAAATACACCCTAACCTATTATCCTAATTCATGGGGAAGCATGGGAGTAGGTTTTACCTATAAAGCACTGGATTTATCCATTGGCTTAATTCCTTATGGCAAACGCGAAGAATCCGTATATGGAAAAGTATCCCGTATTGATATTCAAAGTCATATTTATGTACGAAAATTTATTATAGATGCCTTTCTTCAGAGTTATAGTGGACTTTATTCTACCAGTGGCATAGTAACTTCAAACTCATATAAAGTTTATAAGCGAAATGATATTTCCATTAGCCAAATCGGAGGCAATGGCATATATATATTTAATCACAATCGTTTTTCTGCCAAAGCAGCCTATTCACAATCAGAAATACAGAAAAAACGCATTGGTACGTGGGCATTGGGTATTAAATTAAACATTTTTAGTGTAAACGGTGATTCTTCGTTTACCTCTTCAAAACTCGACAGTTTATTTAAACCCGATTATCGCTTTATAAAATTTTCGGTTCTTCAAACAGGTTTTCTGGGAGGTTATTTACAAAACTGGCTCTATAAAAACTGGACTTTCAGTATAACGGTTTTAGCAGGTTTGGGTGAACAAATGCAATATAAACAATTAATTTCAGATGTAAATAAAACGTATGCACATGCTACTATGGGTATTATTGAAAACATAAGAATAAGTGCCGGTTATTCCAAAAATAATTTCTATTTTCTCTTAGCTATTATTTCCGATAACTGTTCATACCCTTTTGATAATAATCATTTATTAAACCATGGTTTTGGTAGAATAGACTGCATTTTGGGATACAGAATTTTCAATAAAAGGTTTAATCCTGTCTTCATTTATTAGAAAAGAAATTTTGTGTTCGGAATAATCAGCATGAAAATATGGTATTATTATTTCCTGCTGTAAAACCAATATTTTTATGACAAAAATCATGTTTATGACTTTGTATGTACTCTAATTTTAACTACTTAATTTTTAAAATCAATTTATTTATAATTAATTAATAAGGAGGTAAAACAATGACAGAAGTAAAAGAAATTCTGCAAAAAGTAACAACAAAGTATGGCAAGGAGCGTACGGCACTTATACCGGCACTGCAAGCCATCGTTAAGGAAAAACGTTACCTGAACGATGAAGACATCATGGAGGTAGCAAAAACATTTGATTTATCATCCGCCGAAGTATATGGAACAGCCACATTCTATACCTTTTTAGATACGGTACCACGTGGTCAATATGTTATACGTATTTGCAAAACTATTTCGTGCTTTATGGCTGGCAAGGATGAAATCATAAACACCGTTTCCGACATGCTTAAAATAAAAGTAGGCGAAACAACCGTTGATAAAAAATTCAGCCTGTTAACCGCTAATTGTCTTGGCTGGTGCCATAAGGGACCCGTTATGCTTATTAACGATGAAGTATATACGGAACTGACACCTCAAAAAGCAATTGAAATTATTCAATCGTATCAACAAAAGTAGTGGTTTAACCTTAAAATTTTTAAAAATGGAAACTAAAAAATTAAAAAAAGTAGATTTAATTTTTGATACAACAGGTTGTGACCCTGTAAATGTATTAACCAAAAATGTACTTACCCGTAAACCGGATGAAATAATTAACGACATCATTGATTCGGGATTAAAAGGGCGCGGTGGTGCTGGATTTCCTACAGGTTTAAAATGGAAATTCACCAAAGGCGAAAAATCGGATGTAAAATATGTTATCTGCAACGCCGACGAAGGTGAACCCGGTACATTTAAAGATAGAGAAATACTGGAAAAGGTTCCTACTAAAGTTTTTGCGGGAATGGCAATTTGTGCATACTGCATTGGAGCAAAAGAAGGATACATATACCTGCGTGGTGAATATAACTACTTACTCCCCAAACTGAATAAAAGTCTGGACGATTTCAATAAAAAACTTAAAGAAATTGACCTTGATTTTACTATTCAAATTCGTTCCGGTAGCGGTGCTTATATTTGCGGTGAAGAAAGTGCTTTGTTCGAAAGCCTTGAAGGTAAACGCGGAGAAGCACGCAATAAACCCCCCTATCCTACCGTAGCAGGTTTTATGGGCAAACCAACCGTTATTAACAATGTAGAAACCTTTGTTACTACGATTATGATTTGCAATATCGGTGTTGAAAAATTTAAAAATTTGGGAACTAAAGATTCACGCGGTTCAAAAGTATTTTCCGTTTCGGGCGATACACCCATAGCCGGTATTTATGAACTTGAACTGGGCATGACTGTCGATGATTTTGTAAAGGAATTTGGGGATGGTGATACCAAGGCAGTTCAGGTAGGTGGTGCTTCTGGACATTGTATTCCACGTAAAAAATTCAACGATATCATTATCGGTTTTGAAGGAGTTCCTACGGGTGGTTCTATGATGCTTTTCAACAGCAACCGTTCCATGTACAACGTCCTGAAAAATTATCTCGAATTTTTTGCTGAAGAATCTTGTGGACAATGTACTCCTTGCCGTGTAGGATGTCAACAATTATTATTAGGCATCGAAGCAGTTAAACATGGTGAACGCCCCGCTTCTTATCTCGAAGAATTAAAGAAATTGGCTCTTTCCATGAAAATTGCTGCTAAATGCGGCTTGGGACAATCACTTGCCAATCCATTTATTTCTATCATTGACAATTTTAAAGAAGAAATCATTTACTAAAATATAGGAGAAAAAAATATGAGTAATAAAATGATAAACCTGAAAATAAATAATATTCCAGTATCCGTTCCTGAGGGAACCACTATTTTGGAAGCAGCCAAAAAATTAAATTTCAGAATTCCAACCTTATGCTATCATGAAGATTTGAGCATTGCAGGTAATTGTCGTGTATGCCTTGTTGAACAAGTTGGAAATAGATTGTTGCAGGCATCCTGTGCAGTTCCAGTATCCGATGGAATGGAAATTTTGACCAACAGCACTAAAGTGCGTCAGGCTCGCAAACATGTTATTGAATTGCTGCTATCTGAGCACCGTGCCGACTGCACCGAATGTTATAAAAATGGAAATTGTGAACTTCAATCACTTGCCAACGAATACGGTGTAAATCAACATATATTTATTGATTTGAACCGTAAAAAGAATTATACTATCGACCGCAGTTCCTATTCTATTATTAAGGATGATAGCCGTTGCATACGCTGTCAGCGTTGTGTTCGTACTTGCGAAGAATTACAAGGCGTTTCTGCTCTTGCCGTTGCATACAAAGGCGAGCAAATGAAAATTTCAACCTTCTTCGAACATCCCATGTTTGAAGTGATTTGTACCAACTGTGGACAGTGCGTCAACCGTTGTCCAACCGGTGCTCTTATCGAAAAAACGTATGTGGACGAAGTTTGGGATGCCATCAACGACCCTACCAAGCATGTTGTTGTTCAAACGGCTCCTGCTGTTCGTATTGGATTGGGCGAAATCCTTGGCTATGAACCAGGCGAACGTGTTACCGGAAAAATGGTTACTGCATTAAAATTATTAGGTTTCGATTCTGTATTGGATACCGATTTTACTGCCGACTTGACCATTATGGAAGAAGGTACTGAACTATTAACCCGTCTAAAAAAAGCGTTGGTAGATAAACAAAAAACAGCACTTCCTATGATGACTTCTTGCTCTCCCGGTTGGATTAAATTTCAGGAACATTTATTCCCCAATTTGCTAGATAACCTTTCCACCTGCAAATCACCTCAACAAATGTTTGGTGCATTGGCAAAAACCTACTATGCTGAAAAGAGAAAACTGGACCCAAAAAACGTCGTTTCCGTTTCCATTATGCCATGTACTGCTAAAAAGTTTGAGGCAAATCGTCCCGAAATGCGCTCCAGCGGCTATCAGGATGTTGACTATGTACTTACCACCCGTGAATTAGGTTTAATGATTAAACAGGCAGGCATTGACTTTATGAAATTACCTGATAGCAATTACGACAGCGTTATGGGTGCTTCTACCGGTGCTGCTGTTATTTTTGGTGCTACAGGTGGCGTTATGGAAGCAGCATTGCGTACTGCTTATGAAATTGTTACCGGTCGCGAAGTTCCTTTCAAAAACTTGAACATAACTCCCGTACGTGGTATGGAGGGTGTACGTGAAGCATCTATTAAAATCGAAGGATGTGTCCCCGATTGGAGTTTTCTCGAAGGTGCCGAATTAAAAGTTGCCATTGCCCATGGATTGGCTAATGCTAAAAAATTGATGAAAGCCGTCAACGATGGAACTGCTTCCTATCACTTTATCGAAATCATGGCTTGTCCCGGCGGATGTTTGGGTGGCGGTGGACAACCTATTCCTACCAATAAGGAAATTCGTAAAAAACGTGCCGAAGCTATTTACGCCGAAGACGAAGGCATGCCTATACGTAAATCGCATGATAATCCTGAAATACAACTTATCTATCAGGATTACCTTGGCAAACCACTTGGACATAAATCGCATGAATTGTTACATACCCATTATGTACCTAGAAAACGTTTTTAATGTTTCGCTTATATAATAAAAAGGGCTGCTCCCAAAAGGAACAGCCTTTTTTTATACCAAACAAACAAGCACGATTAAACGTGACTAAGGATATAAAATAACCACCCGGTTGTGAATAATCATACCCTTGTAATCGAGTTGTCTCTATACGATATTTGTTTTGAAATAATGTCATAATTGTTTTTACAAACCTAATGTAATCATGATAGAAATACAAGAATTTGTATTCCACCATAGTAATATTACATGGAGATTTAAATAATTACAAAAAATTTAAAAATTGTCGTGTATCTTTGCCCTAAAAAATAATGTTGAAAAATAAAGAGCGTTTAATTTTAATTACCAACGACGATGGCTATTGGGCTTCGGGTTTAAACGCATTGATAGAAGTAATAAAACCTTATGGTCGTGTGGTCGTGGTTGCACCCGAAAAAGGAGAATCCGGAAAATCGCATTCCATTACCATGAGTTTACCCATACGTTTAAAACGCATAAGTGAAGAAAAAAATATCACTCTATATTCGTGCACCGGCACACCAGTAGATTGTGTAAAACTGGCATTAAATCAGGTAGTAGAACAAAAACCCGCTATGGTGGTTTCTGGATTTAATCATGGTAGCAACTCATCTATCAGTGTTATATATTCTGGAACTATGGGTGCTGTCATAGAAGCATGTTTCAACGGCATTCCTTCTATTGGGTTCTCCTTACTCGATTATCAGGAATTTCCTGATTTTTCGGCTTCACAAAAAATAGCCATCAATATAATTGAAAAAGTGCTTGCACACGGTTTGCCTACAAATGTATGTTTAAATGTAAATATTCCAAAATTACCGTTTTCTAAAATTAAAGGTATTAAACTGGCACGTCAAGCCATGGGTATATGGAAAGAAGAATTTGAAAAACGTATAGACCCGAGTCAGCAACCCTATTACTGGATGACAGGTGATTTTCATAATAACGAACCCAACGCAACCGATACCGACGAATGGGCATTAACACATGGGTATGCATCGGTAGTTCCTATTCATACCGATTTAACGGCTTACCATGCATTTAAACATTTTACCTCGTGGCATTATGAATAAAAACAAGTGGAACAAATGGTGGATAGGCTGGACAGTCGGAATGATACTTCCCGTCTTTGGATTTTTGTTGATATATGCATTAGATAAATCACACTATTCACTGAGTTACTATATCGCTATTTCTTACAAAATGCAGGTTATTTCAAAAATAATTTGTATCAGTTTAATTGCCGATTTTCCAGGTTTTTACTTTTTTTTAAATCGAGAGTTATATATTTCGGTACGGGGCATTATTTTAAGCATGTTGACATGGGGTGTTTTTTTACTGTTTATTAATTTTATTATTCCACTGTTGTGAAATATTATATTATTGCTGGCGAAAAATCGGGCGATATACATGCTTCCAACCTTGTAAAGGGTATTATAAAACATGACGAACATGCCGTTATTAGAGGCTGGGGTGGCGACGCTATGAAAAATGCCGGCGTGGAAATGGTAAAACATATCCATGACCTTGCCTTTATGGGACTGGTAGAGGTACTTTTTCACCTGAATACCATCCGTCGCAATTTTAAATTCGCTTATTCGGACATTCGTTCATTCAATCCCGATGTATTAATTTTAGTTGATTTCCCCGGCTTCAATCTCCGTCTTGCTAAATACGCATTTAAACATCATATAAAAGTTTTTTTCTACATTTCTCCTACAATATGGGCATGGCAAACATCACGCGTATATCAAATTAAAAAATACGTAAATAAAATGTTTGTCATTCTTCCATTCGAAAAAGAATTTTATAAAAAATACGATGTGGACGTTATCTATGAAGGAAATCCCATTCTCGATTCTATTGGCGAAGCACTAGAAAATACGGAAACATTGGAGTCCTTCTGTCAGCAAAATTCTTTGCCTCCAAAGCCTATTGTTGCCATACTTCCCGGCAGTCGTGTACAGGAAATAAAAAAAATATTGCCTGTCATTTGCAATACTGTTTCATCGTTCCATGATTATTCTTTTGTAATTGCAGGTTTGTCTTTTTTGCCAGCATCGCTGTACGAAGAGTTTATTCACCAAAAAAATGTATATATTGTATATGACAAAACATATTCATTATTACATCAGGCTACGGCAGCCATAGTAACTTCGGGCACTGCGACTCTTGAAACAGCATTATTTCACGTTCCGCAAGTGGTTTGTTATAAAACAAATCCATTATCCTATGCCATCGCCAAAAAACTGGTAAAAGTAAAATACGTTTCGCTGGTCAATCTCATTTTAAACAAAGAATCGGTACGCGAACTAATTCAACGTGAACTTAACGTAAAGAACTTGACCATTGAACTTCAACGAATACTGGATGATTCGCATAGAAAAATTATTTTGGATGATGAACATCGTTTATCCTCTTTAATTGGCGAAAAAGGTTCTTCGGAACGCATAGCCAAACGAATGATTGAACTGTTAAAGAACTCATGAGATGAAGTCTTTGTATTTTTCTATTTTATTCATCATTATAGCCTCTACTCTTAGTGCTCAGCGATTAAATATTGCCGTTTTCTATAATTACCGCATCTCGTCCGTAGTGATGAATGTGTATATGGGTTCTTATAATGTTTATGAAGATACCGTATTGCTTATGACTCTGGTTCAAAACGATATAATGTTATTAACAGCAAAAAATGATTCCGTAGAAGTAAAAAAAAGCGATGGCAAGATATTGCGTTTCAAAAAAATTATATTTGAAGGTATTTCAGAAGTAAATGTTTTAAAATTTAAGCCTACCGTTCCATCGATGCAGCAACGCTATTATGACGACGATATGCAAATCAAAACTAAAAACGGCTGTTTGTGTTTTAACAATTTGGTACGTCTTGAAAATTACATTTGCGGCGTTGTAGAAAGTGAAAGCGGATATCAGGCAAGCGAAGAATTTTACAAGACACAAGCCATTCTTTGCCGAACCTTTACACTGGAAAATTTAGGAAAACATTATGCCGAGCAGTTTAATCTGTGCGACGGCGTTCACTGTCAGGCATACAAAGGAAAAAATTACAGTCTTTCTTATCATGCAGTTATTGCCAAAGCCGTTAACGATACACGTGACCTTGTAATGGTTGATACTTCCGGTTCAGTGATTGATGCTCCATTCCATGCCAATTGCGGCGGTCAAACCATGAATGCCGAAGACGTATGGGGAAGTTATAAGTATTACCTGCGTTCTGTAAACGATTCATTTTGTAAATATCAACGAAATATTTATTGGAAAAAGAAAATATCCATGGTCGAATGGAAAAATTTTCTTACTTCCAATAATATTGATTTCCCTCTGGCAAACGATACGGCTTTTAACTTCGTTCAACCCAATAGAAAATCTTTTTATAACATTGAAAAGGATAGTATTTCGTTACGAAAAATTAGAGAATATTTTAACCTCAAATCTACTTTTTTCAATCTTAAAACCGAAGGCGACAGTTTATTGATTTCTGGTAAAGGTTTTGGGCACGGCGTTGGTTTGTGTCAGGATGGTGCCATGCAAATGGCTAAACGCGGGTATTCCTATAGTAACATTATCGCTCATTATTACAAAGGAGTAAAAATAGTGAGTTATAAATCGATTCCCTTTTATCAGTCTATTTTATCGGACGATTAGTTGACACGAAATTTCCGTGTTACTATATTTTGTCCATTGCGCATAATTAGTATATATATGCCTTGCTTTAGCCACACAGGTATTTCCAATTTCTTTTCACTGGAATATAAGTTATCTGTATAAATAGAAATACCCGTAATATCGAACAGTTCAATTTTGTAATATTCATTTTCCTGAACGGCTGAAATGATGATTTTTTCGGAAAGTTTATCATACAAGGCTGTTGTGTTCAATAAAATGGGTATTGCATTATTATAATCTTTCAACGTATCTGCTGATTGAGCACTTACCTGAAAGGTAAATAAAACGAATATGCCTGCTAAAATCTTTTTCATTTAATTTTTTTTACGGTAAAAAGATGCTGAGGTTACAATTTTTTTTTAAACTTATTAACAATTCAATCTATAAATTTAAAAAATGTCAATATTTACAGGCATTTCAGATTGTTAAAAAAAATAGAATATTTTTTTGGAATTTTAAAAATTAGGTGTTATTTTTGAAAAACTAAAATGAAGACTTATGAAGAAATTTTACTTCTTAATTGCTTTATTATGTTTGTTCGGTTGTAACAACACTTCCCCAAAAAACAATCCCACCGATTCCGATTCATCTGCAACAGCACAAATTAATGCCAATCATAAAGAAGTTGCCTATTACAACGACGGACAAATAAAATTTGTACAGGAATATTTAAACGGAATTAAACATGGTACTTACAAAAACTGGTATGAAAGCGGAAAGATACGTACCATGGGAAATTATTACATGGGGTTTCGCAAGGGAATATGGAGTTGGTACAGCGAAATGGGAAGATTGGATTTCCAAGTTAATTACGACAAGCAGGTTGCTTCCCTTTAGTACGCAACAACATTTACAAAACACTACATTAGCGAAATTGTTTTCGAATGGTATAACGTTACGGGTGTTCGTTGCCGAGAATCAACGTTCTATTCTGATTACCAGAAAGTAAATAGTCGTCCCTTAAAAAGTGGTTGTTGATTTGTTCATTTGTAAGGAAACTCAACATTCATTTCATTCTTTTATGAGCGGTTTGGTATTAAGTGGGGAAGAATATGGAAGTGTACAATGGGATAGGACATCCCCCTACCCCCTTCAAAGGGGGAGGAATTTGGGAAATGGGCTATTGCTCCCATGGCTTTCTTCTAAATTTTAAATTTGATATTTGAATTCTGATATTCTTTTAACCGCAAGTAGCCCTACCTCGTCCTCGTCGAGGATGCACATTTTCATTCTTTTGTGAGCGGTTTTGATATAAAACAGCCATCATTATTCATATTACACCACGCCAAACTCAGCATTATTAATACATCCAGATTTTGTTAATAACAATTGCTAAAACGTAGCAATAAAATATTTTTGTTCCCGTTAAAATCATTATGCTTTTTAAAGGTAACATACATTCCTATATTTACATTATTGGTCTGGCATTACTGGCGGCATCTGTTCCCACATCGGTCTTTATGATGAGTGTCTCACAATTTATTATTTTAGGAAATTGGCTGCTGGAAGGCGATTTCAAAACAAAATGGAAACGATTGATGCAACACAAAAGTGCCTTGCTTTTTATTTCTATCTTTTTTATTCATTTAATTTGGCTTTTCCCGCCTCAGGATTATCATTATGCCTTTAACGATATACGCATCAAACTTCCCATATTTATACTGCCTTTACTCGTAGTAACATCAAAACCTATATCAAACAAGGAATTGAAATATATTTTATACTCATTTGTTGCGTCGGTTACAGTAGTATCGTTTATTATTTTATATCGTTATATTTTTAGAGTTCAACTTGGCATAACCGATTATCGTGAATTATCCCCCTTTATTTCTCATATTCGTTATTCATTGATGGTTGTATTTTCCATCTTTATTATTGCCAGTCAATTCAAGGTTAAAGAAAAATCAAAAACAGCAACACTGCTGTGGATAATAGTTTCGGTCTATCTTATTTTACTTTTATTTATCATAAGAGCAAACACAGGAATAATTGTATTCGCCATAATGCTGATTTTATCATTCCTCTATTATTTAAAAAAAGTACGCCCATTGTTCAAAATTGCAGGAACAGCCATCATACTTGCCGGACTGATTAGTTTCTGCCTTTATACATTACATATATGGAATAGTTTTATCAGTGCCTCTGAACTTTTACCACCATCCTCCACCGTAAAAACTCCCAACGGTAATCCTTATACTTTTCTATCCGAAAATAAGGATGTAGAAAATGGAGAACGTGTATGGTTTTTTATTCAGGAAGATGAAATGAGAAAGGAATGGAACAATAGAAGTACATTGCCTTATGATGATAAAGACAAAAAAAACAATGATTTGAAATATACACTGGTTCGATATTTATCTTCCAAAGGATTAACAAAAGATTCACTAGGTATTTCTCAACTTTCACAGGAAGATATTTCTGCTATTGAAAACAGTATAGCCAATTATACCTACACAAAACAATTTTCCATTTATACCATTATCTATAAATTTTTATGGGAGTTTTATTCGTATAGAAATTATAAAGATGCTAATGGACAATCGTTCATTCAACGAATTGTGTATGCCCAAACGGCTATTTCGATTATCAAAAAACATTTCTTTTTTGGTGTAGGCACAGGCAATGTACAGCAGGCATTCAATCAGGAATATTCACAGCAAAAAAAACTTCTTGATAAAAAATACTGGCTTCGGGCACATAATCAATATCTGACATTTTTATTAACATTTGGCATTTTCGGCTTTTTGTGGATTTGTTTTTCCTTTTTATATCCTTTTTTTAAAAATTTGAATGGGAATAAATTCGTGTCGTTGATATTTCTTTCCATTGCTTTGATTTCCTTTGTGAACGAAGACATGCTCGAAACGCAGGCAGGAGTTACATTTATCGTTTTATTTTATGTTCTGTTTGCCTTTGGAAATAGAAAAGAACTTACCGAAAGTACTCCCCTGCCTCCTATCACGAATTAAAAATTCAAATTTCAAAATTCAAATTATACATTTTATTTTTATTTTTGCGTAGTCTTTTCCATATAAAGCAAATATATTAATACAGATGTTGCAGAAGCAAAAACGGGTCATTATTCTTATATTAATTGCTATACTTACATGGCTGCTAAGCATAAGTCTTAACGATATACACTTCAACAAGCCATACAGTTACACGCTGTATTCATCCAATCATGAGTTAATGGATATACAGGTTTCTCAGGATGAGCAATGGCGTTTTAAAATGGACACTACCCTATTGCCTGAAAAATTGATAACCGCCATAATAGTATATGAAGACCGTCATTTTTTTCTTCATCATGGAGTAGATATTATGGCGTTACTGCGGGCATCGGAACTCAATATAAAAAATAAACGTATTGTAAGTGGTGGAAGTACCGTAACCATGCAGGTAGCACGCATGTATTACAACAACAGTAAACGTACCTACCTGCAAAAAATTAAAGAAATAGGTATGGCTTGGTATCTTGAATTTATCATGAGCAAAGATGATATTTTAAAACTGTATTTAGAAAATGCACCCTTTGGTGGAAATGTGGTTGGTATTGAAGCCGCATCATGGCGATACTTTGCACGTTCTCCACACACACTCTCTTGGGCAGAAAGTGCATTGCTTGCTATTATGCCCAATAATCCAGCCAATATTAATCTTCAAAAAAACAGAATTCTGTTGAAAAAAAATCGTAACAAACTTTTGAAACAGTTGTATCAATTACATATAATGGATAAAGAGATGTATGAAATGTCAATAGAAGAAGAAATTCCCGACAGTCCAAAACCTTTTCCCCATGAAGCACCGCATCTGTTGCAATACTTAATAAAAAAATACCCTTCCCACCATATTTTCCATTCAACTATAAATGAACATTTTCAACGGCAAGCGTATCTTTTACTTCAGCGATATCAACATGAAAATTATATCAACCACATTCGCAATGCAGGAATAATGATTGTAGAAGTAAGGACAGGCAATGTATTGACCTATATTGGGAATTATAAAATGAAGGGAAATATTAGCGATGCATTTGATGTGAATACTATTGAATCTAAACGCAGCGGAGGCAGTATTCTAAAGCCATTTTTATATGCAGCCATGCTTGAATATGGAGAATTATTACCCAACATGCTTATTCCCGATGTACCCATACAAATAGGAAATTATGCTCCAAAGAATTTTAACCGAGGTTATGACGGAGCCGTGAGGGCTCATGCTGCACTGTCACGCTCTTTAAATGTTCCTGCTGTAAAAATGTTGCAATGGTTCGGCATTCAACGTTTCATGGATTTTTTAAAGAACATGGGCTTTACTACCATAAATCAATCGCAGGATTATTATGGTTTATCATTGATATTGGGTGGTTGTGAAGTTAAACTTAGTGAATTGATGCAAGCATATACCAATATGGCATGGCTATTATGCGAACCACCCTCAGCATCGCATTTTTCTTTACATTATTTGAAACACCAAAACGATTCATTAAACATAAATATGCCATTGAATAAAGGCTCAGCATGGCTTACACTCAATGCCATGATAGAAGTAGAGCGTCCAAGTAATGAACGCTACTGGTTTTTGTTTAACACAAAGAAAAAAATAGCATGGAAAACAGGAACGAGTTTTGGATTTCGAGACGCATGGGCAATAGGAATATCGGCAGATTATGTGGTAGGAGTTTGGTTAGGAAATGCTACAGGTGAAGGAAGTGCAGAACTTACGGGTATCAACAAGGCGGCTCCCCTGTTGTTTGATATTTTTTCCTTCTTACCAGAAAAAAACAAGTGGTTTAATATGCCTTATACCGATTTGCAAGTAGTAAAAACATGCCAACAAAGTGGCTATCCTGCATCTCCTTTATGTACAGACATCACCAATGAAATTGTATGTAAAGTTCCCATCAAACAACATACTTGCCCTTATCATAAATATATTTTTCTGGACAATACTATGAAATATAGGGTAAACAGTGATTGTGAAGCAGTACAAAATATGGTTAGAAAAATCTATTTTATTTTGCCACCCACCATGGAAAAATATTATTGTATGCACCATTCCTCTTATCAAACATTACCACCTTTTCGTAACGATTGTATAACAACAAGTATCGTTAGTCAGACTAATATGGAAGTTGTATATCCACAAAATTATACCAATTTAGTAATTCCACGTAATCTGGACGGAAGCCCCAGCAGTATTTTGTTTGAAGTAAGCCATCGCTATTCAGACGTAACCATATACTGGTATCTGGACGGTACTTTTTTAGGACAGACAAAGCAACGACATCAGTTACCCATTAATACAAATACAGGCAAGCATACACTTACGCTACAAGATGAATTTGGAGAAACAAAAACATTGGAATTTAATGTACTTTATGCGCCCCCTTCCTAGATTTTTTATGGTATAAATTTTGATATTATAAGCATAAATTTTATATCATGAAAAAGTTTTTTTTGCTGGGTTTATGTATATTGACGCTAAATATATTAACTGCCCAAACACAGACATTTAAAAAAGAATTGACAAAAACTTTTTACACCAATCCAGCCACAACCTTAATGATAGACAATTACAGGGGTGATGTGGATTTTGAATTGTGGACTAAAAACGAAGTTGAAGTGAGCGTATCGTTTGAAGTTACTACTCCAAAAGTAGAAAAAGCACAAAAATATCTGGAAGGGTTATCGGCAAGTATAAAAACAGATACTAACTATATTGAGTTTGTATCCCTGATAAACAAAAATTATCTGGACAATTCCTTTTATAGAGGCAGGTCGTCTTATAAAATTAATTACACGGTCAAAGTTCCTGTTTATTTGAATCTCACAGTAAAAAATTATTATGGTGATATTCATCTTATAGAATCATCGGGAAACTTGAATGTAACCTTGAATTACGGTACTTTTACAGCCAATAACTTGACTGCTGATGAAAACAAAGCCTCCCCAAAAATAGAAGTTAATTATAGCGATTGTATTATTAATAAATGCAAATGGCTTGACATTGATGCGAACAATAGTGTAGTAAAAATAAGCGATGCTCAATCCATAACTGCAAAAACTGCATATTCCACTATCACGGTGAACGATGTTTTGAACCTATCATTAAAATCAAAATACGACAAAATAAACATAGATAAGGTCTCAAAAATAAATACAACGTTGCTATATTCAAAATTACATATAAATCAGGTATTAATGGACGTACAATGTGTAGCAAAATATTCGCCGGTAGATATAGATTTCTTATCAGAATCGATAACCAATGCATGGTTTGATATGGTATATTCCGATTTAAACTTGAATATTAGTCCGCAAGTATGTTTCAATATAAATGCCAAAACAAAATTCGGTAAAATATATCTACCCAAGCGTGCCAATGTCAATAACTACATTTCATCTATCGACATGAAAAGCATTGGAACTATAGGCTGTATTACTGGAGCAACTTCTAAACTAAACATCGATTCCAACTATGGTAACATTACTATAACAGACAACACCATGACTTCTCATCCTGCATCGGGCAATTAATGCAAAGCCGCTAACGGTTGGTACATGTTGTCGGGGCGGATTTCGGGGAGCGTTCCTGTCCGAAGGACACGGAACTGCGATGCGAGAATCTGCAGTTGGCGTACAACCAAACCCCGCCCTGCAATATGTACTTTGTTAACGCCTGGCTTTTATTTTTGTATCATGCTTTCAATCATCGAGATAAAATCATTAACTGGCTCAAAATAAGGTACTACGTTGTCTTTGTGAAAATCGAATAAATCGTCATAATCTCCCTTTTGTCTCCAAGTGAACAATTGAGAATACATTTTACCGTATTTTGAGTCAATCTTACCAGTCTTAATGAAATATTCCGAGAAATTTGATTTCGCCCCGTTATGGGTTGTTGGTTTTAAATCAGAATCGAGTAGAAGAGCCATTACTGCATAATAAGCGGCATAATACAATCTATTAATTGTCGAATTCCATTTTTCCCTTTCTGCAAGAATCGATGCATCGTCATAGGTGTCTTTTGCTCTGGCAATTCTATAATTAATCAAATCATTTTTTGTTCCGGTCATTTTAGTCTAATTCCTTCTTTTTGAATATTTTCGTATAATGGAGTAATCGAGTAGTTTGAGTTCCAGTCATTTTTTGAATAAATCAATAGCGAAAAAATTTCTCCTGTTTTTAATTCCAATTCATAGAATTCGTCCATGAATTTAGTCTCAAAGTCAAACGATACATTTGCAGAATTGAGCAGAATCAACAAATCCCAATCGGAAAGTTTTTTTGCATTTCCACGTGCTTGGGAACCATACAAATAAACTTCTGAATCAGGTGCATTTTTGTCAACGACCATTTTTATCATCTGTAATATTTGCTCTTTTTTACTCATAAAACAAAGATAATGATTTTTGATATAGCGTCAGTTTGTTTTTTTCAAGATTGGCGTTAACATCTGTGTAAACTTACCATTACGTTTATATCTTCATTATCCATAGTCGATTGCTTTGATAAAATGCTGTTCATGTGAGCAATATTGAATATGTGTCTCAAATAGTTCATTTTATAATTCCGTATATAAATTTACACACACAAAGGTATAACTTTTTTTTCATTCCACCAAATTTTTTTTAAAAAAGTTTTCAACATTTATTCCGTTCTTATTGGAGCGGGGAAATGCTTTTTTATACCAATCCACTAACAAAAGAATGAAATGAGTTTCAGAACTCCTGACCCATATATTGATAATCAATATTTTTGTAAATTTGTGCCGCAAACTAAAATGTCCAAAATATTTATGCAAACACAATTACTTTTTTTTCCAG
>Ga0302253_1000095_pt1 | contig 96162 bp, 102 predicted proteins | sample AAG_RA_Trp_MG_FD_193537 | JGI IMG/M metagenome (GOLD analysis project Ga0302253, IMG submission 193537) | Enriched activated sludge microbial communities from anaerobic digester in WTTP, New Holstein, Wisconsin, United States - AAG_RA_Trp | ecosystem: Engineered > Bioreactor > Anaerobic >... | reverse complement strand
TTACGTTGAAACTCAAGGATCGCCTGAAGAAAAGGAAGCATATAAGCAAATGAACTTGTTAGATTTCGAATGACGGCAAACGGCGCGAACATGCCCCGCTGCTTGCAGCGGGGTGCGCTGTTTGACTTCAGTCGATTTCTTGAATCCAGCTGGATTGAGGCTAATATTCTTCACAGCTGTTTTTTTTAGTGGGCGACGCGCGCGATTAAACGCGCGGAAGAGCTTTGGCCCCCTCAACGCCGGTGAGGCTTGGATGGAACTATCGAGGTGGTTAAGTCTGATTCCAATCATTTATGGAGCTTTCCTTTGAGAGGCCCATCGCTGTAGATGCGATCTTTGAGCGGATCGCCCGCCACTTTCCCGATGCCCGGGGGCGGATGCTAAAATTAAATATCCCTGCCTTCAGACCCGTCATCTGATTCTTCTTCAGTCGATATGACTCACTTTGACCGTGGTTTGTATGCTGGTTGCAGGAATCCCGCATATCTGAGCGAGTCCTTTGTGAGCTTTGTGTTCTTTGTGGTTAAATTATTGCACGTGTTATTAATTAAAGATAATTCCTCAACCACATAGAACAGAAGCGATTCACACAGAACGCATAAAGAGAACAAAGAGACTTCTATGCTTCATCTGCAATTAAGAAGTCTCGTGCAAGCCTTAAATCCAGAAGAGGATCAAAAACCCTGGCATTTGCCAGAGTTCAGCCTCCCCTCCCCAATCTCCATCCCGCAGTCTAGCGCATTTTCATCCATTGTCAGGCTCTTTCTCTTGCTCGCAAACCTCCACTCAGCCTTCCCATCCATAGAGAAGTTGCCAATAAGCCGCTGGTCTATGAAGCCGCCCTGCCATGCCGCCATGCGATCGGCAGTGCCATTCACCTGGGCAGAGGTCTCCAGATATGATAGCGATTTTCCCAGCTTTGTCTTGTAGCTCAGATTGATCCAGCTTGCCTCATGGTATCTGTCCATCCAGCCCAGATCCCGGTAATCGTTCTCCGCCCGCACATCGGCAGACCAGCTCTCATCCAGGGCAATCGAGCGATGGGAGAGGTTGAGCGTGCAAGGGGATTGAGAGGCAGAAACACTACGGTCAGCGGATATGCTCGAAGATCTATAGTCCAGCTCCTCCTCCGCTTGATAGGTGCCAGAGCCATGCTCGCCGTAAGCCAGTGTCGAGCCGACTATCGGCTTTATCGCCGTGTCCAGAGAGGCCGAGTAGCTGCGGTTGCCCGCCAGGATCTGGACGCTATTGGTGATGATGTACCTTTCAAATTCTGTTGAAAGCATGCCACGGGTTGAGGAAAGACCTATGCCTGAGACTGTGCCCTCTATATCAGCCTTAGCTGCGGGCTTCACTGTCTTCATGACGATCTTGATCTGGCCGTGCTTGCCTGGTGCGACGGCGGGGATGGTCCAGCGGTTGTTGCTGCCCGGGTCGGGCGCTGGCTGGGATTCGATGAAGACTGTCTTCGGGTCGTAATTCTCCCTGACCACGATGTCAACGGGCTGGAAATCGTTGTTCCCATAGGTGATGGTATAGGTGATCTTCCCTCCGGCGGCCGCGCTTTTGGGGCCATACTTGACGTCTTCTTCCTCCAGGGGTTCGAAGCTGATGATCTCATCGCCAATTCTTATGTAATCGATGAAGGCCGAGGTCACCGGCGCTTTGGAATCTTTATAGAGGGTGATATAGATATGCAATACCTCATGCCCTTTTAGCCATTCTTTGAAATCCTCTAGGCCGCCGTGGGGGAAGTTCTTATTGCCATATTTCTCAAATTCGAGGTCAAAGCCATCCAGCTCATTCCACTGGCCGTGGGAGAATCCCAGATCCGACCACGACCGGCTAATGGAGCGAATCCTTGCATCCTGAGGGTCTTTGCTCTCGTAGGCACCGCTCTCATCACCATCCATATAGAACTCGATCTGAACCTTTCCATTCCCAGCTCCCGGATTCACCCACATACTCATCCTATCGATGTCCTCTATGGCCATGGGCTCATCCAGATAAATTCGCGCCCGGACGGTAGTGCCCTTATTGTCCACAGACAGGTCTGCGCAGTTCGACCCGTGAAATGCCGCCTCATCGCTGACCGACCCCTGGGAGTACTTCGAGCTACCCAGCCTCCAGTCCAGATCGGTAAGGCCTGCGGCAGGAAAATAACACAATTGCATAAGAATGAGGATCGCTATGATACATGAAAGGTAGCGGGCGCTCCTCAATAACTTGCCTGGCTTGTATGACTTGCACATACTTCCTCATAATATTTTTTCTGTAGAAAAAGGATTCGGTCCAAAAAGCTCGCACTGTATAGTTATCACCATCCAAAAGATCCTTCAGGAATTAACTATTGTGAAATCGAAGGGTGATGCAGTTCGGCCATTGGTCTTGAATTTTTTATTGAAAAAATAACCTATATCAGACCTACATAAGCTCTACATGAAAAAAACAGTTATTAACTTCGGAGAGAATCGACTATTGAGCGGTAGGAGAGTGGGGACTTGTCTTGCCGCCCTGGCAGGAGAGCGAAGATATGGCAGAACGCCTCCTGCCAGCATATCGCCATTAAGCCATCAAGGCTGATATCGCCGGTTTATCCACTGGATCGCAGGCTGCTATTCGCTGCCGGAAGCTAATCCCTCCTCAACCTTGCGCGCTGCCCGGGCTGCCATTCGGGCCAATCTAACCGGCTCCGGCACCCTGCCATCCAGTGTGAACTTATTTAAGAGAATCCTCGCCTCCTCAACTGTTACCCCATGGACGCGCACGAATAGATCGTAGCCCGTCTTGAGCCTGATCTTCTCCCGCCCACCGAGGGTTCGATAGCGCTCGATCTTTTCTTCCGGTTCCGGGAAATATTCGCGCAGATATTTTTCCAGGCCCTCTGATTCCTCGTAGGTCAGGCAGATGAGGGGCCGGCTGACCTCTTCGAACACCGCCACGAGGTCGATGATATTAAACCAGCTTATTGCTGCCCCGCTCAGGAAAAGGGCATTGATATCCCTGCGATCCAGCCGGCGACATATCTCCAGGACCGCTCGGGTGGCATCGTCTCCCCCCACACTCGCCCGGGCATAGGCCAGGCCGTCCACCCTTCTGTCTGCGCGCATGACCACCCCCGCCAGCATGGACCAGGAACTCATCGGCGGTGAGAGAGTTGTGGATACGGGATCGGAGGATAGGGCACAAGGCCGCTCGAAGCTCTCCGCAATCCCCAAGACCCGCAGGGCAGGCTTGTTGAGATGAAGTGGCATACATCTACCTTATCATCTCTGCGACAAATAGCATACGGCCGTGATTCAATAATGGATCATACCCCGGTCATATAGAACGCGGCCCAGTAGAATGGATGTCGGAATCGCTCATCCTCTCGCAGCTTTCTTTGGGCCTCAGCCTTATAGCAATCTCTGCCCCTGATCAAAGCTTCGAGATTTTGCTAAGACCTCATCTTGGCCTTAATCTCCGTCACATCGCTCTCGATCCTCTGCAGTCGCTCTTCTGTGCGGCTCTTCAAATCCGAGCGCATGCCACAAACCTCAGAGACTATCTCCTCTCTGGCATCGTCTATCCTATCGATGATTTGATCCTGTTTCCCAGAGATCTCTTTTAAAAAGGAGCTCATGCCATCCAGCTTGGATCCCATACTATCGAGCTTTGAACCATTATCTCTGAATCCCTCTCTCACGGCAGATATCAGCTCTTTGAGATAATCTGCTGCCTGGTCCAGGCGGGCGTCGGTCTCCCTCTCCCCCGCAACTTTGAAAAACTCTTCGTAAGATCCATTTGCCCCAGAAAATTCTGCCTCAATCTCTTCCACGTCGATCAGGGTATTTTTGATCCTGATGGCTTCAAGGAACCTTTCTAAATCAGCTTCATGGCCCTCTGCAACGATCTTCACCCTGCTGTCAGACAGGTTCATCACATATCCTTTGAGTCCAAAGACGCGCGCTATGGTTACTACCTTCGACCTGTAGCCAGCCATCTGGACCTTTCCAGAGACATAAGCGGTGAGCTTGAGCATTCTTTTGACTGTTATCCCTTTTCGTATTTGGACTTTATCATCCCATGCGGGAAAGGCGATTAGTATTTCACCATCTTTTGCATTCAGACTTCCTGCTCGCGTCTCCTTTCCCTTTCCACAAATGGAGATCTGCAGGAGAGGAGAAATTGACTGTTATATCGGGCCATGAGAAAAAAAGAAAGGCTCTTCGCTGAATTATGTGGGTGAGTTAAGTCAGAGAATATGGCCTCGTTTCCTCTGCGTCTCTGTGGTTGGGTCAATGCATAGCGGTTCACCACAGAGGCACCGAGACACAGAGAACCAGCGATTCAAGTTCGCCCATACAAAATAGCGAGGAGCCAAAAGAAAAATCTACGGCCGTAATGGCCGCATTAAGCTCTAGTACTGAATCATATCCTTCCAGGGATCGACATATTCAGTTGCTACCTCTGCTGCAGCAGTGGTGACATCATAGCTGGTTAAGATATTTCCCGCCGCATCCTTTAAGGTAACGATATTGTCGACCCAGAGGGGCTCAGTGCTATTGGTATAGATATCTGTGGCAGTTCCAGCGCCCATTCCCTCATGAACCTTGATCGACGTGCCATCCTCGAGGACCAGTTGGGGGAAGACGAAGGTGGCAACTCCTGCAGACTCCAGCGTCCAGCCGGTCATATCCCACTCGCCAACGGCCTCATTGGCTACCTGGACATACTTGTCCCCAGGAGTATCAACTACTCTGGCGATTGTTACCTTTACCGAAGGAGCCGGAATTCCAGAATCGCGGCTGAATACGGCAGCCCGATCTGCGGATGTGGCCACATCAGAATAGCCTCCCGGAAGAGCCTTCCCCAGAACCATGGAGGTGCCAGCGGTGTAGTTAGAGAGCTGCTTGAACCTTGATGCGGTCTCAGTAGCGACAGCGACCTCTTCCACTGGGGTCTCGTTCACTGGGGTGTCAACCACTGGGATCTCAACTACCGGGGTCTCAACCACTGGGGTGTCAACCACTGGTGTCTCAACTACTGGGGTCTCAACTACTGGAACCTCTTCTACAGGGGCCTCTGTGACATTAATTGTCTCTATTGCAGCAGTTGCATTGGTGACGGCTGTCATATTTGTGACATTGGTGGCGTTCGTGAGATTGGTGATGTTAGTGACATTCAAATCTGCGAGGGCAGCGATATCTGCTACATCCTGGGCATAAACCAGCCCCACGGAGAAGGCTAGCATCATAGATAGGATCAACATTCCTGTACACTTCATATTCATACCTCAATCAAAACGTATTCGCAGAAAAATATAAGCCTTTCTTATGGCTTCTTTCGATTCGTCCATAGTGCCAATATAATTTATTGCTGCTTATGGCCTCTGGGCAAAAAAATAATTGGCAGGAGAATATAGCCCCTCTTCCGCCCGTTTAGGCGTTTCTGCTGAACCACAATCTCCTGACCTGGGTTTTGATTTACTCCTCAGCGGACTCAGTGACAGTAACGGTTTCGGCTTCGATGGTCACATTGGTTACATTTGTCATGTTGGTAACGTTTGTCATGTTGGTTACATTGGTCATGTTCGTGGATTCGTTTTCGCTTGCATTCAGGTCCTCATCCAATACTTCCTCGCTCAAGGCAGCTCCAATCGACAGAGCCATCAAGAGGGAGAAGAGTACCAATCCGCTTGATATTTTGCTCATAGTTTACACTCCATTTGCTAACTTAGCGTGTGAAAATCTTTATTGAATATAAACTTTTCCGTGACAAAAATTATGTATATCTTGGGCTAATAGGAGAATTGGTCAGCAAAAACGAGCTTTTCCCCTGCCAAGTCGTCTCAGCCAAAGCAGGCTCAAAAAAGCAGTATTTTTAAGAGATATTGCAGATATCCGTATTCAACTCCTCCTGTATGCACGACAGCTTTCAATGAATTTATTACCAGATACCGAATAAAAGTGGGTGTGCAGATATCCAGCCATGGTGTTGTTCTCCACCAGACCGTCCCGGCCATCAGCGATTCCTTTTCCCCGGGAGAGCTTCAGGCAATAACGGGCATCTCTATCACAAATGCAGCGCGAATAGTGAAACTCATGACCGCGAAGGCTCCTGCCCACATCCGCCAGAGGATTTCTCTCCGATACCTCTGCCTTCACATAGCCAAGGGCCATGAGCCTCTTCTCCATGAACGTGGTGCAGGGAAGGGCCCCAGCCATTTTAAAGGAGCCTGCCTCTGACTCCAGGGCTGCTCCCAGATACATCAGACCCCCGCACTCTCCATAGATGGGCATACCATCCTCGGAGGCCTTCTTGATCTGCTTCCTGGCAGGAGCCCTTTCCAGCTGAGAGGCATACAGCTCTGGATAGCCTCCCCCGATATACAGCCCCTCCACATCGGGCAGCTGGTCTTCCAGAGGGCTGAAATAGACCAGATCCGCTCCATGCCTCTCCAGCTCTAAGAGGTTCTCATGATAATAAAAGCAGAAGGCTCGATCCCTGGCCACTCCTATTCGCACCGATCCATTTCCATCTGCCTTTGCCCCTGCCAGTTCAATAGAGGCGGAAATCGCGGGCGTCCGGGCCTGGCCCGGAAGCGTGAGAATCATGTCGATATCGGCATTCTCCTCCAGGAATGTCGCCAGGATTTCTGGATCATGATCCTTCTCAAAGCCCATAACCAGCCCCAGGTGGCGGCTTTTCATCTCCATCTCTTTATCTCTGGGCAGGGCTCCGAATACGGGCTTCGCCAGGCAGCTTTTGAGCATATCCAGATGCCTCTTGCTTCCCACCCGGTTGAGTATCGTCCCCGCCAGCCGCACCCCTGGATCGTAGCTGGCAAATCCCAGCTCCATGGCGGCAGCACTTCGCGACATGCCGTGCACATTGATCACCAGGAGGACGGGTATATCCAGGATCTTGGCCACCTGAGCGGTGCTGCCAACCTCTGTGCCATCCATGCCGTCGAATAGACCCATCACCCCCTCCACCACCGCCACATCTGCTCCCTCGATAGCCGAGAAAAAGGAGCGACGAACACCCTCCTCGCTCATCATAAAGGGATCTAAATTTAGGGAAGGCCTTCCACAGATAGCAGTATGGTGTGAGGGATCGATGAAGTCCGGACCCACTTTATAGGGCTGAACCACCAGACCGCGAGCACGCAGGGCAGCCATCAGACCTAAGGTGATCGTCGTCTTGCCTACTCCGCTATGGGTGCCGGCGATGAGCACCGCTGGGATAGATCCTTTCAGGGATCCCTCAATTGAGCTATCATGCGATCTCTCAATTGAACTCTCCGATGATCTCTCCAATGATCCTTCCATCGATCTATCCGACCGCCTCTTTGAACTTGCGGGGTGCATGCTTCCATCTTCTCCGGCAAGGATATTAATACGCTGGCCGATCCCTTCTGCATGCTGGTTGGGGTAATCAAAAGAGGAAAATACGGCGAACGCCTTCTAGAGACCATAAAAGACCATACCGACTTCGAAGTGGTATCGGTTGATGTCCCGGAGATCCTGCCGGGATTCATAGAGGATCCGGAGGAGTTCGTCCGGGAGCTGAATTTAGACCCGCAAATCTTCCAGGCTGACCTGCTCATTCTCTACACATTTCATCCGGACCTCACTCCGGAGATCGTCCGCCTGGCAGGAAAAGAAGGGGTTAAGGCGGTCATCATTCCCGGCGGCATAGGCCGGGCGGGCTCCATCACTGAGCTGGAGAAGATCGCTGAGGAGCATAACATCCACATCGAGGTTGATGAGATCTGCTGCACCCTGGAGGAATGCGGCGTCCCGGCGATCGACCAGTTCGCGAAAAAGCTGGGAAAACCGGAGCTAGAGGTCCAGACAAAGGACGGTAAGATCAGCGGCGTGCGCGTCTTGCGCGGCTCCCCCTGCGGAGCGACATGGCATGCCGCCACAGACATAGTGGGGAAGACTGTGGCTGAGGCACCATCCCTCACAGGCCTATTCTGCCAGCAGTATCCATGTCGCGCAGTGAGGGGAGGTCCGGGGGGCATCCACACCTCCGGAGACCTGCATAAGGATGCCATGGAGAGGGCTCTGGGTAAGGTCACCCGGCTTGTCCTTCCCGAGCAGTCCAAACCCATCAAGATCGAGCCGGGAAAGAAGGGCAAGAAGTTGGAAGGGTAAAAGATGGGTGAGAATCAGATGATCACTAGCACTCAGGTGACAGACGCCACCGTTCGCGCCCTATATCGAGCGGAAACCTCTCTTCCTCCCTGGGTCTTGGAGAGAATAAAAGAAGGGCTTGAAAGGGAGACCAATCCCCTGGCCCGCTCTCAGCTTCAGTTCATGCTGGACAATGTTAGCCTTGCCGGATCAAGAGGCCTGCCCATCTGCCAGGATACGGGCCTGGCCATATTTCATGTTCTGATGGGCCAAGACCTGCACCTGGACTTCGATCTTCAGGAGGCCATAGCTCAGGGAGTGAGGAGAGCAACATCTCAGATACCTCTACGGCCCAATGCCGTCGATCCCTTAACAAGAGAGAACAGCAAGGACAATACCGGTCCCGGGATGCCGGACATCATCCTGGACCAGGCCCGTGGCCAGAGCCTGAGCATAACTGCTTTTCCCAAGGGAGCGGGATCTGAGAACATGAGCCTCGTCATGATGCTCAATCCGGCAGACGATCCGATGGAGTTCATCGTCGATGCGGTCAGGGAAAGGGCAGCCAATGCCTGTCCACCCCTGTTCCTGGGAATAGGGATCGGCGGCAGCTTCGATCTGGCCGCCCGGCTGGCCAAGCACGCTCTCCTCAATATGCACCGCATCCAGCCATATTCTCAGGAATCCTCCCAGAGAGCCGACCGCAGCATCACCCTTACCACCTCACCTGAAGAGATAAAAAAGCTTGAAGAGAGCCTCATGAAGAGGCTGAACAACCTGGGCATCGGCCCCATGGGCCTGGGCGGGGACACCACCGTCCTCGGCCTGAGAATCGAGAAGGCTCTATGCCATACCGCCTCCCTGCCGGTGGCCATAAACTTCCAGTGCTGGGCAAACAGAAGCGCTACCGAGGTGATTTTATGACCATATTTCATCTCCATACCCCCCTTTGCCAGGAGGATGTGAAAAAGCTAAACGCTGGTGATATAGTATTTCTGAAGGGCAAGGTGTTCACCGCTCGGGACAAAGCCCATGCTCTGATCCGTCGCCAGGGCAGCACAGTACCTTTAGAGGGAGCGGCGCTCTATCATTGCGGCCCCATCATTCAGGATGATTCTGTCATCTCTGCCGGGCCTACCACCAGCGGCCGAATGGCACGCTATACCGATGAGATTCTGGCTTTAGGGGTGAAGGCCATAATCGGCAAAGGAGGCCTGCCAGGAGAGCCGTTCTTGAATAGAGCAGTCTATCTTGCCTATCCAGGGGGTTGCGGTGCGGCGGCTGCATCACAGCTTCGGATTCGTGCTGTTCACTTCCCGGAGCTGGGGATGGCGGAGTCCATCTGGGAGCTGGAGGCCGAAGATCTTGGTCCCATGGTGGTGGCAGTGGACTCGTATGGTCGGGATCTGTACCAGGATGTGAGACTGTCGGCGAAGGCTGCAAGAGAGAAGCAATAAAAGCAAAAACGGCAAAAGCCCTGGAGGAGGCGAGGTATCTGGTGGACCGGGGCTACCCCAAGGACTCTGCGGTCAGGTTCATCTCCAATCACCATCGATTGGCGATTGAAGAGAGGTTCATCATGATGAGGGTAATAGTGAGATCGGACGTTGCTCAGATCAGAAGGTCCAGGATGCAGAAGTTGGAGGACCTGAAGGATCAGACCATCTTCATTGACGGCTACAATGTCCTTATCACCACTGAGAGCCTCCTCGGAGGCCATCCCGTCTATTCATGCGATGACGGCTTCCTGCGAGATAGCAGAGGGATCTTCAGGAGCTACAAAATCTCCTCGCTCACCGCTCTTGCCCTCAACCAGATCCTTGATCTTCTGGCCCAGGCTGGTCCCGCAAGAACAGAGGTGCTGCTGGACCAGCAGATGAGCCGCAGCGGAGAGATGGCAGAGCTGATAAAAGGGATGATGGCAGATCGGCACCTCTGCGGCACAGCCAGAACCGCCAGAGATGTCGATCGCCTTTTAAAGGCAACCAGGGGAATAGTGTTGACCAGCGACGGAAATGTGATCGATAGCTTGGATCATGTTATGGACCTTCCCCGAGAGATTGCCAGAAGATCGGGCATAAGGCCTCTGACTCTCTGACAATTGCCTGACACTATCTTTTATCTCTATCATCCAATCGTTATCTTTTTATGCTACATGGATTAATATACTATTGGGGTTTGAAAAGCTTTCAAAGTTATGGTGAGTGGTAATGAGAACGAGAGTATTTGCTTTAGTGGCGTTGGCATTGTTGCTCATGGGCGGAGGGGCTCTGGCATCCCATCCTATGTTCTTTCCCCTTAGCGAGCATACCATAGCCAAGGATATTACCGATAGCGGCATGCCGCTATACAGGACAAACATATTTACCACCGATGATGAGCAGGCCGTCTCCTGGTTGCTTATCTGGCGGGACTCAAAGCCGCATACTGTGGAGTGGAGATGGTACTGGCCCGAGGGCAGGACCTATGCCCGGTCGTTTAGCACCATTCCGCCCATCGACGGATTCACGGGAATGTGGGCGGCACCTGTCTGGAGCTGCCTGAAGATCAAGGGAACCGACGTTGCCAGGCTTCCAGGAAACTGGAGGGTGGATGTGATAGTGGACTTCAAAAAGGAGCTCACGGAGTACTTCACCATCAACACTCCTTATGCCTGCTGAGTCCTATACTGGCATATCAGCATATCGAGATTAATAAAGGTCCTGAATGATAAGACTGGCAAGCTAAAGCGCTAGCTCTGCTTTTGGTCTTTCCATTTCTTTGCTCGAATGCCAGTGGAAGACCATATAAATCCTGGAGGGCCTAAGGAGAGCGGTGGCATAGAAAATGGATCTAGAATTTGGTGGCAAGACCAAAGAGCCTGATATTCGCAGGCTCTTTGACATGAAAGACGTTATATTCGATCAGATCTGGCTGGCGGGAAGAGAGAACTTTGAGCTGTACTATATGTTCCGCGACCTCTTCTTGAGCCGGGCGGACGGGGATAAGCTTCGAGACCAGAACTTGAGATACGATATCACCATAATCCCTCCAGGGATGATGGGCAGCGAGTACATTAAGACTGCAGGCCACTATCACCCCCTGGCACCGGGGTCTGCCGTTACCTATCCTGAGCTCTATGAGGTGCTTGAGGGCGAGGCGCTCTATCTCCTGCAGAAGGAGGATCTATCCGATGTGGTGGCCATAAACGCAGCCGCCGGGGATAAGGTCCTGGTCCCCCCCAATTACGGGCATATCACCATCAATCGATCCAATAAGACCCTCAAGATGTCCAATTTCGTGGCCAGGGACTTCTCATCCCTCTACGATCCCATAAAGGAGAAGGGAGGAGGGGCATACTTCTTTACCCGCGATGGGTGGATCAAGAACCCGCGCTGTCCGGAGGCGTCTGAGCTGCGGCGGGCCGATGCACCAGGTGGCAGAACCCTTTCCCAGCTGGGGCTGGCCAAAGGCAAAGAGATGTACCCTCTCCTCAAGGAGCATGGCCGGCTGGATTATCTGACCCGGCCCGGGGATCACCTGGATCTCTTTTCAGGCGTAATCTGAGAGTATGGATTCAAAAGATGAACCCCCGAGGGAAGTTTGAATAAAATGACAAACCAAGGATTCTCAGACTTCAGAGCATATATCGAGCTGCTACGCCCACCGCTCGCGCCCATGGATATCGCCATGCCTGCAGCCTCGGCTCTCTTGGCGGTCTATGCGGTGGAAGGGACTCTCCCCCCACTGATTCCTTTTGTAATAGCTGTGCTCGGAGCCTACTGTGCCATCACCAGCTCTTATGTCTATAACGACTGCTGCGATATCGAGGTGGATAAGGTCGGCATGCCCTGCCGGCCACTGCCTTCGGCAAAGCTGAACAAGAGGCAGGCCCAGTCTTGGTCGATATTTCTCTTTCTCGTCGCCCTGTCTGCCGCCCTCTACCTCAACCCCGAGAGCTTTGTCGCCCTCGTCGCTGCCACCATACTTGCAAGCATCTACTCCGCCTGGGCCAAGAGGAATACCCCCTTCTCCTGGATCTTCGTGGGATTATCCTATGGATTGGTGCCCTTAGGCGTCTGGCTGGCTATGGAGCCGGCGGGGATTCTCAAGGCCGGCGCCGGCATCCACCCTGCCTCTCTGATCCTGGCGGCTATGATCTGCATCACCGATTGGGGATTTACCAACTGCGATGCCTCCCGTGATGTTGAGGGCGACAGAAGAGAGGGAATTCCCACCACACCCGCCACCTTCGGCATTGCGGTCACCGCAAAGATGGTGGCCCTCTTCTGGCTGGCAGGAATCGCTCTTTCCATTGCCCTGGGATTGGCCTCGGGCCTGGGATGGTTCTATTTCATCGCAGCCGTTGTATCCGGCGGCTGGCTGCTGAGTCAGAACCAGGATTTCGTGCGCCATCCGACAGCAAAAAGAGGCGAGCAGTTCTTCTATCAGTCCGCCAACTACCGTGCGTGGCTCTTTGCGGCTCTGATCATCGATGTGCTGCTCAGAGCAACCCTGCACCAGGCCCCGCCTCAGTTGGGTTGGCTTTGAGCACAAATGGCTCTTGCATTCGAAAGCCTTTTATTGCCAAGAGTCATTTCAACACCAGTGGGGTCAGTATGAAGACTGCATTTGCAGCAGCAATGGCATTGCTGATAGCATGCCTCTTGGTCGGGAACGCTCTTGCTCAGGAGAAGAATAACTTCCAGAGCGTTGGCGGGGACTACGGCAGAAATGTATTGAGCACCATCGGAGCATCGGACGCCGAGGCGGCATCAAAAAGCGAGAGCAATCAAAATCTATGGAGCTGGGGAGGAGCGCCCAAAGGCAGCCTGATTGTGGACGGCAATATCATCGGCGATCCGCGGTATACGTTGAAGAACCTGAGCGTTATGCGCGATTGGCTGGGCGATTCGTTCGTGGATCCCTATGGAGATACCCCTGCTTATTCCTATTTCGATCCGGTCACTGGGGAGAGAGTCAAAACATATGTGGATCCAATCACCGGGCAGCATTACTATACATACACAGATTCCAATAGCGGAAAACTGGTCTACGTCTACTTTAATCCGGAGACTGGCGAGCCGATATATGCCAGCTTCACTCCCATATCCGGCCAGTACATCGAAGAAGAACAATACTCATTGCCAGCAATACTCAGATAAAATTGATCGAATGACCTGCGAAAGCCTTTTATCATCAGGCACCAACCTCAGCATGGTGGGTTCAGTATGAAGACTGCATTAGCAGTGATTGTATTGGCATTAGCTTGTCTCTTGCTAGCGAACTCTTCTGCTCAGAGCATTGGCAGCTATCAGACTCTGAGTGGAGATTCCGGCAGGTCTATCCTGGCAAGCCTGGAGGCCATTGATTCCCAATCAAAGGAACAAAGTGAGAATACAAGCAAGAATGATACCCTTTGGAGCTGGGGAAGCGCGCCCAAGGGAAGCGTTCTTGTGGATGGAGAGGTCCTGACAGATCCATTCAACAGCTGGAAGGATTTCAACCTCACAGAGAGCGGGATAGCTCAAGTGGGAGTCGATCCCTTCAAGGGGTATCCGATATATGCCTATAAGATCCCCAGGACTGGGGAGACGAAGTACTTCTACCTGGATCCTTACACCAATGAGCCATTCTATGTGGATGGCTATGCCGGTGCAGACATTCCTGTTGTTGCAAAGAGCAGCAGTTACTCATTGCCACCAGTGTTGAGATAGGAGCATCCCGGATAGATCTGAATTGACCGAACGGAATGAATGGCCGCTCTGCTCACATGCAGAATAAGAGCGGAGCTTGATATTATTGGCAGAAATGCTGCCGTTAATGAGCATAATCGAATAAAGGAGTGATTGAATATGAAGAATAAAATCGTCTATGTTTCGATATTTCTGTGTCTGGCGGGCCTGGCAGTGGCCGCAGAATATACCGACTGGCAGAATGGAGCCATTGAGGGCTTAAATAAAGGATTTATGATGGGTCAAGCATACCAGCTTGCCCTTGATGGAAAGAATATCGATGACTTCAATGCCAAGGTTGACGAATACAATGCCTGGGTGAGGGCCAACTTCGGAGAAGATCCAAATATGCTAATGCCGAAGATGACCGCTCCAGTAGATCTTAGCAAGCCGGTTCTCATCACCAATACCACCGCCAGCTCGAAGGGGATAGTGCACGAGATCGATGGATCGTCAGGCAACAAGACATTTTCCACCAATGACGTTAACCTGCTTCCGGATGCGGCTATCAGGCAATATCGGAATTCTTCAGAGGGAAAGATCCTCGGAGCAGATTATCTGAGCGGGATCTGAAGCTTCCGCCGCAAGCTTCTTTTTTTGTTCGGGCGATCTGCCAAACTGCAATCCTCATATACTTGCAGCTCTAACAGAAGGCAGATGCAATGGGAACTGGTTGGCTGGTGTGCAGCTCTTTTGACGATGTTCGGATTCGTCCCCCAGATCCTTAAAATCTATCGGACAGAGTCTGTCTCAGATGTCAGCCTGATCATGCTCTTGCAGTTCTCTTTAGGAATGTTCCTTTGGCTGCTCTATGGCCTGTATATTCAGGATCGCATTCTGATCGTCTCCAATACGATCTCCTTTCTTACCCTGATGGTGGCCACCGGGATGTATATGAAGTACAGAAAAAGTGGTGCCAGCCCTCTGTAGCATCCATGAGAGGCAGTCATTAGCCGGAATGAAAAGCAAAAGAGCGCTCCAAGCATCATGTTCGGGAGCAGGCGAGAACAAGAAAGCAGGTTAACTGACATTGACCAATTGACACAGCATCCCTATCCGTCTTTTTCCATCTCACTCATCTTATTTTTTATCCTCTCTTGAAGCCTCTCCAGAGAGGCTTTTGTGCTCAGGCGACTGTCACAGGGAGAAGTGTCTTTGGGATTGCAGCCAGCCAGAAGGTCCATCACTCTGTCGGCCATATCGAAGGCCTCAAGCTCCTCCAGATGCTGCAATAAGATACTGGCGCGGGAGTTGAAATCCCGGCATTTCCCCGTCTGCGAGATAGCAGCCTCGTGCATTTCATAGAGCAGAGAAAGCTCCTTATTGATCTGCAACCAGTCCTCCCTTTTTATCGCCATCCGGGAAAGGTATCCATCTTTCAGAAATATTAAGGCGATGATCAAGGCGATGCTCTCAATGCAGAGGCGATGGTCTTATAGTCTCGATTCCAGTATCCTCGAATCCGATCAGCCTGAAAAATCGAATCAATTGCTTGAATATGGAAGAGTGATAATATCGTATTATCGTCTTATGGCGATAAGCTTATATCTGAATATGCTTTAATCGCGCTCCAATCATGGCTCAAAAGAATGTCTCTGAACTGCGCTTGAAGATTCTGAGCGCTCTGTCCGATCCCACCCGTCTGGAGCTGCTCGAATACCTGAGCGGGGGCGAGCGATGCGTTTGCGAGATCCTTCCCGCCTTCTCCAGATCTCAGTCCACCATATCCAAGCATCTGAATATCCTCTTCGAGGCCGACATTCTGGATCGCAGAATAGACGGGAAAAAGACGCTCTACAGCATAAAAGACCCTCAGGTTTTCGAATTGGTTCGCCTTGTAGACCAGATGGCCCTAAAGCAGATATCGCAGCTCGCAGAAGCAGGAAGGATTATCGAGGAGTCATTGAGCTGCGGGAGATAGATATCATGGCAACCTATGTCATAATGGCAGCCTTGGAGGCCGGGCTGGCAACACTGCTTGAATACCTCTCGGCGCATGTCTTGACCTGCCTGGTGCCAGCATTCTTCATCGCCGGTGCGATAGCAGCTCTCTTGAACAAGGATACTGTGCTCAAGTACTTCGGTGCTGATGCCCCAAAGTGGCTCTGCTACAGCGTGGCTTCCACCTCGGGGACTATATTGGCCGTCTGCAGCTGCACCATCCTGCCCATGTTTGCAGGAATCGAAAAGAGAGGGGCGGGCATTGGGCCGGCAACGGCCTTCCTCTTCTCCGGACCGGCGATAAACCTCATGGCCATCATCCTCACAGCCAGGGTCTTGGGCCTGGACCTGGGTATAGCCAGGGCAGTGGCTGCAGTCTTCATGGCCGTGGTTATAGGTCTGATCATGGCGGCTATATTCCAAAGACATGACCCAAGCTGCAAAAACGATGCGGCTCCTTCTTCTTTTGATGTCGATCCAGACCAGGATCAGATGAGCCGGCCCAAATATATCACTGGCACATTTATGACCGTGCTGGTGGCCATACTGCTCGTTGCCACCTCAAGCGCCATAGAGCTCCTGCCCAAGGCGATAATCGTGGGAGCGCTGATAGCAGTAGCTGCCTTCCTGATGAATAGATACTACCAGCCGGACGAGCAGAGTGCTTTCCTGGAAGAGACCTGGTGGCTGACCAGGAAGATCTTTCCTCTGCTGGTAGCGGGCACATTTGTAACCGGGGTGATCGGCTACTTCCTGCCGGTTGAATGGGTAAGGACAATCTTTGGCACCAGCAGCTTTCTGGCCTGTTTTCTGGCCTCAGTGATCGGCTCGTTGCTCTATATGCCTACATTGCTTGAGGTGCCAGTAGTCGGAACTCTCTTCGGCTATAGCACGGGAGTTACGGCTGCCGGTCCTGCTCTGGCCCTTCTGCTTGCTGGTCCATCCCTGAGCCTTCCCAATATGATTGTTATCTGGAGGATAGTTGGAGCGAAAAAGGCCAGCGTCTACATCAGCCTGGTGGTGATCCTATCCACATTGGTGGGAATGCTCTACGGTGCCGTCGTTTCATAATTGATAAGAGTAGGAGGATATCTTATTTATTTTGAGATTCCCGGTTCTACCTCGGACACCCGGCCGCCTTCGACCTTGACTCTGACCATGGTCTTCAGGTTGTAGCCTTTGGACCTCAGCAGCTCTGCTCCGTTTCCTCTCTCCACCACGATCACTGTATCCATAACCTCGGCCCCAGCCAGCTCCAGAGAGTCCAGCGTGGCCTGAAGGGTGCCGCCGGTGCTGATCACATCATCCACCACGATCACCCTATCTCCCCTGTTTATTCCGTTCAGATAGAGCTGCGAGCGGGAGTAGCCGGTGACCTGGCTGATCTCGACCTCATTCGGGAGCCCGTACTTTCTCTTCCTTATTATCACCAGGGGGATATCGCATAGGATGGAAAGCACTATGCCTATGGGAATTCCCATGGCCTCAACAGTCACTATCTTATCCACATCCAGATTGGCGATCCGCACGATATTGGCGGTGACCTCCCTGATCAGATCCGGCCTGATCTCGGGAACTCCGTCTGTAATGGGATGGATGAAGTAGTCGTACTCTCCCCGTTTGAATACGGGGGCTTCCAGCAATGATTTTTTGAGCCTTTCCAGCATAGGTGAGTTCTTTCATACTATTTTCCTTTTCAAGTTATTGGTCCCTGGGGCCAATCCTCCGGCAGAGCGGAAAAGCTATGTGCTGTCCGGTAGGGATGTTGTTGATGACAGGGAAAAGCGTATGGGAAGAGTTTTTCGATGCTCATGCTCCGATCTATGAGGAAAACGTATTCACAAAAAACACCATTCAGGAGGTCAATTTCCTTACAGAGGAACTGGCGGTGAGAGATGGGGGCTCAATTCTTGATGTTGGATGCGGTACAGGACGTCACTCCATTGAGCTGGCCAGGCGGGGTTATGCTGTTACCGGGCTTGATCTGTCCGCAGAGATGCTTGCCAGGGCTGCGGATGCTGCCAGGAGCAAAAAAGTGAATGTGCAATGGATTCGTTCTGATGCTGCCCGGTTTCAGCTACCGGATAGCTACGATGGCGCCATCTGCCTGTGCGAGGGAGCTTTTGGGCTTCTGGGCAAGGGCGATGATCCTATTGGCCAGCCCCTGTCCATCCTGTGCAATATCTCCCGCAGCCTGAAGCCGCAGGCAAAGGCAGTATTCACTGTTCTCAACGCACTGGCATCGATTCGCAGGAACGCGAATAAGGACGTTGAGGAGGGACGATTCGATCCTCTGACACTGGTTGAGTCTTCGGAATGCACGCCCCGAGAGGGGGTGGCTGCAGTTGCCGTTCGAGAGAGGGCTTTCGTGCCAACTGAGCTCGTCCTGCTCTTCCGCCTGGCAGGGATGTCTGTGATCAACATATGGGGCGGGACAGCAGGGAACTGGGGGAGAAGGCCCGTCGACCTGGATGAGATGGAGATCATGGTTGTGGCATGCAAAACAGGCGAGCCTCTGGAGGGGGATGGCGCCCGGTAGCCCTCAAAATTGTCTGCAGAATTAATATTGGGGTATCGGGCCTCTAATCCCCAGATCCCGGGCCTGATCCCCCCATCATCTCGGCTTGATGGCCCTTACCTTTATGCTGGATACGGAGTCTGCAAATCCGTTGACTTCTTCGGCGCTCATTTTCGGACTCTGATCAATTGCCTGATCTGTGCTGTCGCTGACAAAAAAGTCCAGTGAGAAGGGGGATTCCTCAATCACTTCTACATCGCCGAAGCCTGCAGATCCTATCGCATCCAGATAGACATCTTTCATAACTGCTCCCGAGATGCAGCCCACATAGCCTTCGATCGAATTCTCTATGCTAAGAGGCAGCTTCTGGCGCAATACGAGATCTGAGACCATCAGCCTGCCGCCGGGCTTAAGCACCCGGAATACCTCTTTGAAGACCTTCTTTTTGTCGGGCACCAGGTTGATGACGCAGTTGGAGATGACAGCATCCATGCTATTATCATCAACCGGAAGATCCTCCAGCTCGCCAGGCACAAACTGCACATTGCTGTAGCTTCCTTTATCGGCATTCTCTCTAGCCCTGTTGATCATCTCCGGGGTCATATCCACTCCAATGACCTTTCCTGTCGGTCCAACCCTGTTGGCGGCAAGGAAGCTGTCGAATCCCGCCCCTGAGCCCAGGTCAAGAACAGTCTCCCCTTCCTTTATCGATGCCAGTGCGATTGGATTGCCGCAGCCCAAGCCCAGATTAGCTCCCTGAGGCACGGCATTCATCTCTTCCTCTGAGTAGCCGATATTCTTGCTGATCTCCTCTGGGGGAAGAGTTCCACAGCATGAGCCCTTGGTGGGACAGCACGAGCCTCCCGTTCTCGCAATTTTTCCGTAGCTCTCCTTTACCAGTACCTTTATTTCCGAATCGTTCATCGTTAGTTCACCTCAAATTCTAAATATAGTATTATTTCTTGAATATGTCATCAATAACCGGCCCGAGCACAGACTTCACCATGCCCTCCAGCTCTTTTACCCTGATTAGTGATAGGCAGCAGATCTTGCCATCCTTCTCCATGCTCACCACTGCCAGCTTATCTCCCGGCCGGATCTTTGCTCTTTCCCGGATATCCTTGGGAAGAACCATCTGCCCGCGCTCATCTACGCTTACTATGGATTCCACCCGGCATGAGCTCATCGATCCCGGCAGGCAACAGGCCTTGTCTTCGGATTTAACCGCCATAATAATATCGTTATCTCTGATTATTTAAATATTTCTGAAAAATCAGAAAATTCTCTTTTTAAGCAACATCTCAAATCGATAAAAATTGATGCGTAATTCTCCAAACAAATATGACTTTGGATTTTAAAACCAGTTTAATGCTATGCACATCAAATCCTGACAGAATTCAGATAAAGCGCAAGCATTATATATCGGCAAATATTGATATGATCTGTGATTGCTATGGGGCTGAAAGATAAGATCTTCGGGGATAAGGGCAGCAGCAGTTGTTGCTGTGGCACCCGTATTGTGGGACTCAGACAGATCAACGTAGGTGGACGCAGCGTAGGAATCATGGGCCTGGATGAAGCCCTCCAGGATTTCTTTAAAAAGGGAATGAAGCCAGAGGACTCCACCGGAAGTGAGCTGGTCGAGGAGCTGAAAAAGCTCAACTTCATTGCCGAGGGAGCAGAGGAGATGTATAAAACCGCTTTTTTAGCAGAATATCTAAGGTACTTCGAAGCCAGGAAAAAATAGGATCAGATGCAAAAAGCCATAAAAGCCAGCTCTGCACTCATGATCCGACCAGAAATCTATGAGTAGTTGGTGGGTGAAATAGACAGTTATGCCAGATTCGACGAATGATGAGATCATTGAGGAATCAATCGACGAGGATGCAATATGCAGCCTGGCCAGGCTCATCGGAGATGAGGATCGGGCGCGGTCGAGGTCCAGAAGGCTCTTATCATTGATGAAGGCGATCGACATTGATGGCCCGGAAGGAGAGGTGGAGGTCTTCAAGGCCGTTGCCGATCCCTGCAGGCTCAGAATTGTAAAGCTCTTGAAGGAAGGAGAGCTATGCGTCTGTGAGATCATGACTGCTCTTGATAAGCCTCAGTCCACCACTTCCCATCATCTGTCCATTCTCAGAGAGGCAGGACTGGTCAGGGAGCGAAAGGATGGCAAATGGTCCTACTACCGCCTGGCCGACAGCGCGGTCAATGAGATGATCAAGCAGGCCCGAGAGCTGAAGAAGATAAAATAAGATTAAAAGATTTTTAAGTGGTGGGATGAGATGTTCTATGACAACCTAGCGACGGCTATGAGCTTTTTCATAGAGATTGCAGTAGAATTGATAGTATTATTCATAGGGATAACCTTTCTCGTGGGCCTGATCCAGGAGTATGTGCCTGATGAAACCATAAAGAGAGCACTGGGCGGGCGGCACAGGATCCTGGGCAGCTTTCTAGGCGCCGGTTTTGGTGCTCTTACCCCCTTCTGCTCCTGCTCGACCATTCCGCTCCTCCTGGGGATGCTCAATGCGGGCGTGCCCTTCGCATCTGCGATGGCATTTCTATTTGCCTCGCCGCTGCTAAATCCGGTGATAGTGTCCCTGTTCATACTGCTGATGGGCTGGAAGATAACTGCTCTCTACTTTGCCGTCACATTCCTGGCGGCAATCGTAATCGGCCTGATGCTTGACAGTCTGGGATTCGCAGCACAGGTTAAATCCGTGGCCGCGGTGAGAGGCTGCTGCGACTGTGAGCAGGCTGAGGATGCAAAATCGAGAGTGCAGCGCTCGGCAAGATTCGCTTTCAGCCTATTCCGCCAGCTCGTACCCTATCTCCTCTTGGGAGCGGGCATTGGTGCCTTCATTCATGGATTCGTGCCCACGGAGCTGATATCAAGCATTGCCGGATCGGGAAATCCCTTTGCTGTTCCCGTGGCGGCAATCATAGGCGTCCCCATCTACATCCGGGCGGAGACCATGATCCCCATCGGCCTGGCCCTCATAGAGAAAGGGATGAGCACGGGAGCGGTGCTGGCCCTGGTCATCGGCGGAGCGGGCGCGAGCATCCCTGAGCTGACCCTTCTTTCCGCCATATTCAAAAGGAAGATGCTGGCAGCCTTTGTGCTCACCATAATCGCAATAGCGGTTGCGGTCGGATATCTGGCTAACTGGCTGGCATTATAACGAATAAGAGTCCTGACGTCATCCCTCAAAGGTCTGAGAGATCCAATCCTTCATCTCATCTCTCACTCTTCTGAATGCCTGCATCTCCTCTTCCTTCGATCCTTTTGTCGCCGCCGGATCCAGGAAGCTTCTGTGGATAACCTTTCTCGCACGAGGAGTTCGGGCGGGAAGCTCGATATCTGTGCTGCAGATGGGGCAGGCCTGTCTGGCCCGGTCGCAGACAGTGACCGCCAGGTCAAAGACCGTATCCAGGAATTCTTGGGAGGATTTGGAGCGCTGGCCGGAGATATCGATGCCGATCTCACTCATGGCCAGCACAGCGCGGGAGTCGACTGCTGTTGCCTCAACCCCGGCGCTATAGGCCTCATATCGATCGCCATACGTGGCCCGCAGGAGCCCCTCAGCCATCTGGGAGCGGGCGGAGTTGTGAGTGCAAAGAAACAGGACCTTCCTCTTCCCTTCTGCCGAACTGGATGCAGAGTCTGATTTCATCTGATATCCAGATGCAGTCATGGTAAATCAGCATTTTGTAAGGCTGAATGGGAATGATAAAAAAATTGGGTCAGATCGGATCGAAGCCCATGGCCGGAGGGCTCACGCCTATCACCTGAGAGGGACACTCCTCTGCCGCCTTCTTTGCGCATTCCTCTTGATCCTCAAAAGCGACTCCTTCATCCAGCTTCCCGGCGATGCGGTACTTCTTGGCGATTTGACTTTTGCCATCCTGTTCACTCTCATCGAAGAGATCGGGGCAGTCTCCCCAGCACTGGCCGCAGCTTATGCAGCCCTCTCGATCGATTGATACATTGATCATGAGAATCATCCCGGCCTATGCCAAGGACAGTTCTTCGTTTATCGCTTTAATGCTTTTTGGCGCAGAATGCGAGTTTTTTGCCGAAATTCTGCATGAGCCGAATACATTAAAATCTCCTGCCCAGAAGGCGATAATGATTAGGGATCAAACTAATTATGATATTTTCTTCAGTTCACCTCTGAGACAGATGGACGGTGATCGATGGAAGATCCGCTGTCTATCCTCTTGGGCAGATAACAAAATTCCGTCTCTGCTGTCCAACGTGATAAACCGCTTTTCGATAATGCAAAAGCCCAGCGGGAGGTGGCCTCCTCACCGTGGGCACGTTCATTTCCGCATTACCACATCTTGAATCCCAGATACCTCACCGCATAGATCAAACCGATGACGATGACCGCCAGACCGAATATCCTTGTGACGTGCTTTCCAGCGGCGATGTACTTCTCTCCGATCTGCCCGCCCACAGCTTTCGAGAAGGTGGCGATGGGTATCACCGGCACCCCGTGGCCTACCCCGAAGACAAAGAGCATCAGGGCTCCGCCCAAAGGCGTCACGTCCTGGGAGATGAGCCAGATGAGCACCGGAAAGACCAGGGACACGGCACACGGCGCCCAGCCCAGGGCGAAGAAGATCCCTAGAGTGAAGGCACCGATGAATGCCGAGTAACGGAAGAGGTTCATGGAGACTGAGACCAGCCTCTCCATGATCCCCTTCTTCTCCGCTATCGTCTCCCCAACAATCGCATCGGAGTTGCCTCTGCCAAAAGACAGACGTGAGCGGACCGGCTCGATGATCTCCCCAATCGGCTTGATGATGTTTATCCCCAGGATGATCATCAATAGACCCGCAGCCAGGTCAAAGAAGCGAGCCTGGCGGATGAAAACGCCAATATCTGAGAGGAAAAAGCCCACGATGAAAAATACCGCAGCCATGCCCAGGGTGAAGGCTATGCCGATCATAAAACCCTCTTTTGATGCCGAGACGGTCTTTCTTAGATACACCTCCTTCCTGCGGGCGGTCATAACATAAGAGAACATGGCTAAGAGAAGCGCTATGGAGCAGGGGGAGAGGGAGGTGACAATTCCCAGGGCGAACATGCCCAGATAGTTTATGCCCTGGCGGGAGGCGATTCCCTCAAATCCGGAGGCTTCGCCTGCCTCTATTCTCTCCAGGTCGCTTTTCAACGACTCAGCACTCTGGATACCGTCTATCTCCCCCTTGCCCAGTTGATAGACGTGGTAGAGACCTGCCACATTTCCCTCTTTATCGATCAAGATCAGGGTGGGATTGGCAAATCCTCCCTCTAAAGTTGAGTAGTCGATGTACTTGCCGGTGAGGGGATACGGGTCAAAGTCCTCAATCCAGGGCCCGGTGATATTGGCATTCCACCATCCTTCTGCTAGTTCTCGCCCATCCAATGAGTAGGAATTCTTCCGCACATTGAGGGTTATGATGTTCACGCCGGGATCCATTTCGGCAAGCTGAGAGAGCTGGTTGGTCTGGGCATCAAGAGCATTCTCGCACTCCCTGCAGAGGGGATTTTCTATGTTTGTGATATGGAGAAGGACTGCCTCTCCTCGATAGCCAGAGAGGGAGACATTTTTCCCATCAAGATCTACTGCCTGAAAATCAGGGGCCATAGCTACCTGGGATATAGCAGGTGATGAGCATATGGAGAAGATGGAGAAGATGGAAAAGATAATGGAAATTATAACCGCAAAAAGTGTGACGGGTCCCGATATCAGGGATTTCTTGCATTTCGTGGACATGACAACGATCCCTTTATCTGAAATCCGGCTTTAATTATCCCAGTCTGCGTAGTTCTCATCATATAGGCTTATGGCGTCCTCCACATAGTTCCTGATCCACTCTTCGCCCGTTATTTCATCCGAGCTGTGCCAGACTGCCACGACCTCGCCTTCAGAATCGGGAGCCAGGGTCAATATGACGGTCAGAGGAACGAACATGTCGAGGCCGCCATTGGGATCATAGGCCTGCAGGGCTTCACCAGACCTGACATCACTGCCATCGGCACCCAACTCGAAGATCGTGATCTCTCCGCTGAATTCGTCGATTATCTTCTGCACGGCCTCGGTCTGTGGTACACAATAATCACATTCTTTATGCACATAGATCAGCACAGGCTTGCTCTCCAGAGCGTCCAATACCCAATCAGGATGGCTGACATCGCCGCCTGCACCCGTAGACTGATCGGGATATTCTGTCCACCAGTCATCGCTTTCCGATCCTAAGGAGTATTCAGCTCCCGCTGCATTGAAGCCAAAAGCGATAAGAATTAATGCAATTAATGAGGCAATGCCATATTTTCTCGATACAATATCCATGGTACACTCTCCTTTTCCCCACTCATTCCCATGCCGATCCAACTATCACATCGACATCTTGCTGTTGGTATGAGGAGCTAATCTCAGCACATCGACATTATTGGATATAAGACTTTCGTCAATTCGATCTATATAGGCATACCTGAGGAAAACATTTGCTTTGAGATCATGCATAGTATTATATTTAAAATGAATTATGAATCAATGGTTGTTAAATAAGATTTGCAGACAGCAGGAATACATATATCAATTTAAATATATATAATTATCGTCAGATGTCGTACCTGCCCTTCACCGCCTGACTGGAAACTCTTATATATCGAGATTGCTGGATATGGTGTTGTATTGCTTATTTGAGGTCACTATGGAATGCGAAATATGCAATAGAAGCGGGAAATCCTTTTTCCTGGTTACACATAAAGAAAGGGGAAGAATCAGGATCTGCGGCGATTGCTTGCAGAAAGAAAGGGACAATCTCCTTGCTCAAAAAAGCTGCACATGCTGCTGAGGTGATAGGAGACTCATGTCATGCATATCCAAAGAGGCCGTCGACAGGATGACCAGGCTCATCGGCGATCGCGATAAGGCAGAGTGCAAGGTGAACAGGCTGCGCTCCCTGACCATAGATCTGGATGAAGAGGAGCTCAAGACCGAATCTGAGATCTTTCAGGCCATGGCCGATCCCTGCCGCCTCAAGATTCTCTCTCTTCTGCGGGAGGGGGAGCTATGCGCCTGCGAGATCATGATCGGCGTTGACCGACCCCAATCCAGCACTTCTCATCATCTCTCCATCCTCAAGAATGCCGGTCTGATCAAAGAGCGCAAAGACGGAAGATGGTCCAGATACAGGCTCTCAGAAGGGGCAGTGATTGAGATGCTCAATCTGGTAAACATATTGATTGAATCTAAAGACCGAAGAGGCAACTCCAATGACAAAAAATGATTTTACTATTCCAGCAATTCTCATGATTTCTTTGTTAACACTAGCTCCCCTGGCCAATGCCGGCTGCTGCAGTGAAGGCACCTGGGATCCCAGCGGATTTCTAAACTCCGATGCTGGCACAGGCATGCCCAGTCAGCCCATCCAGTCCGCACAGGCAGAAGGATCGCAAGAAAGCGCTGCAGTAAGCTCCAGCAGCCCTCAAAATCCGCCCGATAGGCTGGCATCATACCCCAATGGCATTATCATGAAGCTCATGAAGAGCGTCTCCAGCTCTGATGTGATAATAGATGCATCTAACGGAGATGGCTATGCCGCATCTCATATCAAGAACGCTATTCACATCCCCAGCAAGGACTTTCTGGACCGCAATGGCAATCTCAAGGGCGATGAAGAGCTGTCCAGGCTCCTGGGTGAGGCAGGCCTCTCGAAAGAGGACTCCGTGGTTGTATATGGAAGTGCAGAACGCTCTGGCGAGGCGCAGTTAGCATTCCTGGTCCTGAGACATCTGGGACAGGATGATGTGAGGCTATTGGAGGGAAGCCTGGATGACTGGAAGGCTGCAGGCCTGCCGGTTGAGGCCCAGAAGACGGTAATTCCAGCTGCTGAATATAATCCCTCCGTAAGGCCTGGCGTGATAGCAGAATACGATTATGTTAAGTCCGGCCAGGCTCGGATCGTGGACGTCCGGCCTTTTGTGGACTTTGGAAAAGGCCGCATACCCGGCTCCACAGCCCTGGACCCGGCCAATGTGATAAAAGGAGATAAAATCAAGAACGGTGGCGATCTAGGAACCGTCTTCAGCCGGCTGGATAAGGATATGCCTATTGTGGTCTATTCCGATGACTACAGCCAATCTGCTCTGGTGGCATATTCTCTGCAGCTCATGGATTACGAGGCTGCCGTCTACTCCTGGGGAGACTGGCAGTCGCATGAGGGCAAGGGAGATGATTCTGATTCTAAGTACGTAAAGCTCGGCAGGACATAATTGCATTTTTAAGGGGGATGGTGGAGCGATATGTCAAGTGGATCAAGTGGGTCAAATGGGGTGAGCAAGGGGCTGGATTTTCTCTCTCGCTACCTTACCATCTGGATATTCGTGGCCATGATCCTGGGAATCGCCCTTGGCTATTATGCTCCCGGGATAACCCGTTTCATCCTCAGCCTGCAGATCGGCACGACCTCAATTCCCATCGCCATCGGCCTGATACTGATGATGTATCCGCCACTGGCCAAGGTCAAGTACGAGGAGCTGGGACAGGTCTTTACAGATCGAAAGTTCTGGGCCTCTCCCTGGTTCAGAACTGGATCGTGGGCCCCATTCTGATGTTCGCCCTGGCAGTGATCTTCCTGCGGGACTCGCCTCATCTCATGAATGGCATAATCCTCATCGGCCTTGCCCGCTGCATCGCCATGGTCATCGTCTGGAACGAGCTGGCCTGCGGCTGCACCGAGTACTGCGCCGCCCTGGTGGGACTAAACTCCATCTTTCAGGTGTTCTTCTACTCCATCTATGCATACATCTTCATCACCGTCCTGCCGGCAGCTTTGGGAATTGCAGCGGGCACGGCAGTTGATGTTACCATATCCCAGATCGCTGAAAGCGTATTCATATACCTGGGAATTCCCTTCTTGGCAGGGATAGTCACCAGGTTCAGCCTCATCCGGGCGCGGGGAAAGAGCTGGTATGAGAGGGATTTCCTGCCCAGGATATCGCCTTTAACCCTAGTCGCCCTGCTCTTCACCATAGTTGTCATGTTCTCTCTTAAGGGGGACTACATCGTGCAGCTCCCCCTGGATGTGGTGCGGGTGGCCATACCTTTGGCCATTTACTTCCTGCTGATGTTCTCAGTCAGCTTCTTTATGTCCTACAAGCTGGGCGTGAGCTACGAGAACACTGCAGCACTCTCATTTACTGCGGCCAGCAACAACTTCGAGCTGGCCATCGCCGTTGCCGTGGGCGTCTTTGGCATCGTCTCCCAGGAGGCTTTTGCTGCGGTTATCGGCCCCTTGATCGAGGTGCCGGTCCTGATCGCCCTGGTGAACGTGGCCTTGAAGCTGAGGGACAGGTACTATCCTTCCGCCCCGGAGAAGATATTCTGTGAAAGCCCTTTGAAGTCCGAAGACTAAAGATGCGACATATGGATGCGATATGAAGATGTGATGAAAAATGACTGGATCGCCTGCTGAGGTAAAGCTCGTGAGCAATGCCATGGCCAATGCTACGAGAAGAAAGATCATGGCCATGCTGGTGGAAAAGGAGAGGACAAAAGAAGAGATAGAGCAAGCAGTGGGAGGTACCATGCTCGACTACCACCTGCAAATGCTCAAGCAAGCCGGCCTGGCTGACACGAGAGGTGACAGGGTCCTCATCACGGATTTCGGAAAGAACTTCATGGAGACCAAATCCGACAAGCCGGCAGAAACGAAAAAAGACCTGGCTGGCACAAGACCCCTGCAGGTCGTCGATCTGCGTCAGCTACTGCCCTGCATCGCCGACAGCAGCAAGTTCAGGATAATCGCCCGCTTCGAGCCACCGCTGGAAGGAGCGCTAAAACTGTTGGAGCCCCTCTTCCCCCGGGCCAGGTACTCCGATCGGATCGGCGCTCTGATCATTCAGAGAGGTAACATTCTGATCACCATCTATTCCACCGGCAGCGTGACCATGACCATGATCAAGAGCGAGGCAGAGGCCAGGGAGGTTTTGGAGGACCTGAAAAAGACCATCAATGAGGCTATTGCTAAGGGAGTCACTCCAGTTCCGCGGGAGAAGGTCAAAGTGGACCATGCTGAGATCTACCAGTACCTTCCCCGCACCGACTGCCAGATCTGCGGCGAGCAGAGCTGCTATGCCTTTGCCATCAAGCTGGTGGGCAGGGAGACCGAGATTGATAAATGCACGCCGCTAATCGAGCCCAGGTATGCCACCAATCTCGAGCACATCAGGACTCTGCTGGAGTACCTTTGAAGATGCCATGCAGGTGAGCAGTTGAAGACCCTGACCATCATACTCACAGACGGGCCTTATATCTCCCAGTATGCAGATATGGCCTATAAGATCGCCTCCCGGGCGCTCAATGTGTTCCAAGTGAACATATTCCTCTATCTGGATGCAGTCCATATACCAAAGAGCGGCCAGAATCCCTCTCAATTTAAAAATTCCGGCAGGCTATTCCAGGAGCTGGCGGATAGAGGAGCTGTGGTCAGGGCCTGCACCAGATGCGCTGCTGCCAGAGGCTATCGGGCAGAGGAAGACGGAACATGCCCGGATTACCTGCAGGGGATAAAGATCACTAGCCTCTATGACCTGGCAGAGATGCTGGAGAAGAGCGACCGGGTGATTGCACTGTGAGATCGATCTTCATGAGATCATAAGTCGTGAGGTTAGCTATTCATGCGATCGATCTTCTATCTTCTCGACAGCGCTCCCTACGGAAGCGAAAAGGCTTATGGCGTGCTCAATGCGGCAGCGGTGAGCATCAAGATGGATGTAAATCTGGGCCTGTACGCCGATGGGGTATATCTTGCCCTTGCCGGCCAGGACACCAGCCTTCTTGATGTGCCAAACCTCTCCGATATCCTCTATGCATATCCCGAGCTGCGGGTCCTGGCGCACGAGCCCTCTCTGGCGGAGAGGGGCCTTTTGAGCCGCGGGCTGGTGGAGAGGGTGGAGCTTGTGGATGAGGAGGATTTTATGAAGCAGGCCCTTGCTGCCGACGGTCTGATTGCACTATAAAGGTTGAATTATGGCAAATAGAGATATCTTCCTTTTGACCAAGCCGCCCCAGAGTGAACGGGCAGAGCTGTGCCTGCGCCTGATGGAGCACGGCGATGATCCAGTTCTCTATCTGGCGGGAGACGGTGTCTACAATCTTCTGGATGAAGCCCTCATGGAAAAATGGCCTGGAAAGGTTATGGCCTGCAATGAGGATCTGGAAGCCAGAGGATTGCAGGCGGGAGAAAGGGTGAGGGTGCCTGAGGACTTCTACCAGCTGCTGGTGGAGGAGATGGTCGCAGAGGGCAGTCGGATTTATTCTTTCTAAGGAATTCGGATGTGATTAAAATATCAATGGATGGGGTTTTGGCAAGGAAGAACGGCAAGAAGGATTGCTACTACGAGTGGACCATGGGATTTTGCCAGGTCAAGGTCGGAAAGTGCTCTATGGAAGTGAAAGGATTGGACGAATTATTTCATGATTACTTCGAGAAGGGAATGACGGCAGAGGAGATTGAGGGCCGTGAAATGATCAGGGAGGTAAGAAGGCAGAATTTCATTCCCGAGGATATCGAGGATCTTTATGAAGAGGCCCTCATAAAGGAGTACGAGAGATATTTTGAATCCAGGAAGAAATAAAGAAGATGGTTCGAGAGCATTTGACCGGCCAAAGAGATATGGCAGATTCCTATCCCCGCAGCTTCGTAAGACGGGGCAAATGCCTGGAGATGAGGTTTCTTGCTGAGTGCTCACTCTCAGACCTGGCCGCCCTGCAGTCTCTGGTAGTCAGCACCCTGCACGAGATTGAAATCTTCATGCCTCACGATGAGGAGTACCTCAGCCGGATATTCCAGACGGAACTTTCCGTCCTGGGGGTCCTGGCAGAGGAAAAGCTTGCCGCCTATAGCATAATTCGCTATCCAGGGATGGAGAAAGATAACCTGGGCCGGGATTTGAACCTGGCTGAAGAGGATCTGAAAAAACTCGCCCACCTCCAGGCCATCGCCGTCCACCCTCATTTCAGGGGATGCGGCCTGCAGCGGGAATTGGCCGCAGCCCACCTGCAGGTGCTGGAAAGCTCTGGGTATGAGCACATCTGCTGCACCGTATCCCCGAAAAATCCGGTCAGCCTGAATAACCTCCTCTCCTGCGGGTTCAGGGTCAGGGCACTGAATCCCAAGTTCGGTGGATGGTGGAGATATATCCTCTATAAGAATGTAAACTGGCCGATGACCGGTACAGGTATGGCTGCCACCGGAGATGAAACCGCAATCACTTGCTTGAATATCGAGTGCCAGAGGGAGCTCATCCAGAGGGGCTACGAGGGATATCGAGTGGAATGGAAAGGGGAAAAATCTGAGATATTCTACAGAAAGAGAAGCACCTCCTCGATGGACAGCTCATCCCCCTTCATTCCATAGCCATTCCCACCAGGTCCACCAGGTCGATCACCTTCTCTCCTCCTCCCCCATCCCTTAGATTCCTGATGCACAGCGGGCAGGAGGTGACAATATAATCCACATCATCCGGCACATCCTCCAGCCTCCTCCTGGCCATCTGCAGAGATAGATCTTTATATCCCGCTCGCACCCCACCCCCTCCACCGCAGCATCGGGCAGCATTCCGGCTTGCTTTCATCTCTACCAGGCGGCAGATGGCCCTTATGACCTGGCGCGGCTGCTCGTAGATCCGGTTGTGCCGTCCCAGGTGGCAGGGATCGTGATAGGTCACAGTGATATCCAGAGGCTTCAGATCTATCTCGGAGATGTGCTGGGCCAGAAATTCGGGCACGCTCAAAACCTGAAACTGGTTCCCATAGCTGTTTTTCAGGGTAGTATAGCAGCCTGCACAGCCGGTGATCACCGTCCTGGCCCCTATCCTCTTGATCTGTCTGGAGTTCTCATCAATAACCTTCCGGGCATCAAAGCCGGTACGCAGGAGGGGCGAGCCGCAGCACTGCTCTCCTGCCAGCAGAGTGGCTCCAAACTGGCTGAGGATGGAGAACGTGCGTCTTGCTGCCTCATGGTAGCGATAGGAGTTCATGCAGCCCACAAAGTAGACATAATCCGCCTTTTCCCGGATCAGGCTCCGATCAGGGAGCCAGCAGAGCCTGTCGGTTTTTTCGCCAAAGGTGTTGCCGCTGTTCAGGATCTTCCGGTCAAGATCCTCCAGCTCTGAGGTGGTTAATCCTAGGGCTACAAGCATCCCCCTCGCTCTCTCTATGATATCCGGAGGAGAGATGCCTGCCGGACAGTTCTCAGTGCATAAGCCGCAAGTGGTGCAGGTGTTAAGACTGTCTTTCACCCCCTGATCTGCCTCCAGCCGGCCAGAGCAAAGCTCCTTGATTATCATCATCCGCCCTCTGGTGTTGGCCGACTCCCAGCCGGCCTCCTCGAAGACCGGACAGACGGTGCGGCAGGTCCCGCAGCGAACGCACAGATTGAAGGCTCTTTCACCCTGGTTCATGGTCTGCATTTCGTTCTATCGCATCCTGTTCATCCGACATAAAAAGATCTCCATCGAATCAGATTGACGGGATATTTTGTATGGCAAAGGATTGATCATCAATAATGCCGTCATTAGCATAATGGAGGCTTTATGACTGAGGGCACCGGGAAAGAGAAAGGCTGCATCTTCTGCCAGATCCTGGCGGGAGATCTGCCATGCTACAGGATTTATGAGGATGAACTATCGCTGGCAATTCTGGACGTCAACCCCTTTTCTATAGGCCATTGTCTGGTGATACCTAAGAGACATGTGCCCTGGTGGCATGAACTCTCAGATGATGAGAATGCCAGCCTCTTCAGAGCAGCAAAGGTGGTGGCGGAAAAGATGATGATTGCCCTGGAGCCGGACTTTGTCTGCATGTATGCTCGGGGCAGGAGGATACCTCATACCCATGTCTTCCTGGTCCCCACTTACAGCGGAGATGTGCTGGACAGGTTCTTCAACGCTCTGGAGCTGTTCCAGGAATCGCCTCCGGTGCTGGCAGCTCTGCGAGAGAAAGATTCAATGGAAGATGTAGCTGAGCTGCTCAGAGAGGCGGATCCAAAGAAAAGCTCAAAGAGCAAAGATGATTCTGTGGAATGCTGAAATCCACGATTCATGAGCGAAGCTTCACTTAATGGTTAATCAATAGTTTGAATCTTTTGGGGCCGCATTCAATCTTTTGGCTCTTCGCTGTATCGAGTGGGTAGCGGGATAATTAACCCTGTGGTTTACGGAATGCGGAATAAAACCGCAGAGGCGCAGAGCGCACGGAGGACGAACGAACGGAGACGACTATTTGCTCAGAAATATGCCATTAATTAGGTAAATTTCCACGTCTCTGCGAACTCTGCGTCTCTGCGGTTAATATTCGTAGCTGAATATTCAAATACATGGTAGTTACGGAATAAAACCTCAGCCGTATACCTGGCGTTATTGTTGTTGTTGCAGGAGGCGAAATCCATCTCCTCCTGGATCGCTTCATGGTCCAGTCTGTCGTCAATGTGATATCAGTCACAGCCCTATCTTTCCTGGATTGAGTATCCCCCTGGGGTCAAGGGCCTTCTTGACCGCCCGCATCACATTCATCGTCTCCTCGCCCACCTGCTCTGCCATATACTCCGCCCGGGCAAGGCCTATCCCATGCTCGGAGCTGACCGTCCCCCCCAGGCTCAGAGCAGCTCGATGGATTCTGTCCGCTGCCGTCCTGAGCCGATCCCACTGATCCGGATCATTGACATCGATGAACAATGCGACATGCAGATTTCCGTCTCCTATATGGCCGTACTTCATGGCAGGAATGCCCACGCTTGCAGTGATCTGCTGCACTCTCTTAATCAGCGCCGGAATCTGCTTTATGGGAACCCCCACATCCTCGCCCATATAGATCCTGGTCTTCTTCGGGTCCAGACGCGAAATGGCCGCTCCCACCAGCCTCCTCGCCGCCCAGATGGGCACCATCTGCCGGCCGGAAGCTTGCCTTATCGTCATTGCCATCGGCCGGCAGACCTTTTCGATCTGCTCTGCTGCCTCTGCGGTCGAATCTCCTGAGCCGTCCACCTCGAATAGTATCACGTCCCCGTCATCCGGCAGGACAAGCTCGGGATCGACGAGCTTCAGGACCTTCAGAGTGGTCCGGTCAAGTATCTCGCAGGCGGATGGGGTTATCCCCTGGGAGAATACCGCTATCACCGCCTGGCCAGCAGCCTCTGCGCTCTCGAAGCTGGCGAATACCAGCCTTCTCTCTTTGGGCAGAGGGGCAACCTTCAGTCCCGCTCGGGTGATGATGCCCAGGGTCCCCTCTGCGCCAACGAACAGACGGGTGAGGTCGTATCCGGCTGCGGATTTGAGGTTCCGGGAGCCGGTATGAATCACCCTACCATCCGCCAGAACAACCTCTAAATCCAGCACATAGCTTCTGGTGGTGCCGTATTTAACCGAGCGCATGCCGCTGCTGTTGTAGGATATCATGCCCCCGATGGTGCAAAAGCTGCTGCTGCCCGGATCTGGGGGAAAGAAGAATCCATGAGGCTCAAGAGCCCAATTGAGCTTCTCTGCCACCACTCCCGGCTCAACGATGACCTGCAGGTTCTCCAGGTCCATCTCCAGAATGCGGTTCATTCCGGACATATCTAAAACTACGCCGCCGGAGACCGGAGACGCCCCGCCGGCAAGTCCGCTTCCCGCTCCCCGGGCGACCACCGGCACATCCCTCTCATTGCACAGCATCATAATTCTGGAGACCTCTCCCGTATTCGCTGGTCGGACGACGAAATCTGGGTATCCAGAAATCTGAGAGGCGTCGGAAGAGTAGCAGCACCTCTCTGCCAGCGAGGAGGAGACTCGATCCCTCGCAATCTCCTGGAGGCTTTCCAGCATGGTCGAAATGTAATCTCACCTTCCTCTCGATATCCTCACACTGCAATTGCTGCGCCGTATTGTACCCTACCATAACAGGTATCCAAAATACCTGACGGCATAGACCAGGCCCACCAGGATCACCAGCAGCCCGAAGATCTTGCTGGTCCACTCTCCCACCGATACATACTTCTCCCCGATCCTGCCGCCCACCATTCGGGAGAAGGTGGTGATGGGGATGATGGGCACTCCATGGCCGATGCCGAAGAAGAAGAGCATCGTCCCGCCGACCAGGGGGGCAACGTCCTGGCTTGCCAGCCAGATCAGGACCGGCATCACCATGGAGAGGGCACAGGGAGCCCAACCCAGGGCGAAGAAGATCCCCAGGGTGAAGGCGCCGATGAACGCAGAATAGCGGAAGAGCTTTAGCGAGAACTCCACAGCCTTTTGGAGCAGGCTCTTCTTCTCCTCCATAGGCCCATTTAAGCCCGAGCTCTCGGACGGCTCATCGAGCCCATCCATGGCAGCACGATGCAGGCGGATGCGATCCATGACCGGCTCGATGATCTCCCCCAGAGGCTTGAAGCTGCTGATTCCAAGCAGGACCATGATTACCCCGGCTAGAAGGTCAAAGAGCTTTGAATCCCGGAAGAAGACCCCTATCTGGGATATGAACAGGCCGAGCACAAAGAAGACAACCGCCATGCCGAGGGTGAAGGCGACGCCGATCATGAATCCCTCTCTTGAGGTGGAGGCGCTGGCTCGCAGGTATTCGTCCTTCCTGCGAACGGTCATCACATAAGAGAACACAGCAATCATCAGGGCGATGGAGCAGGGGGCAAGGGAGGTGAAGATGCCCAGAAGGAACATGCCAAAGGCGGTGACATCCTTCCTTGAGACCTCATTCTCCATTCTGGTCCAGAGGGAGGAGATCATGCTTGTTGCCCCCTCTGGGCGGGCCTCCACCTCTGCAGGAGGGGAGGCTTCCCCCTCCACCATAAGAGCTGTCCCATTGAGCTCCTGGATGTCATCCAGAAGGCTCAGGGCCTTCTGCACCCCATCTTCTATCCCTTCGCCCACCCGGTAGACGTGGTAGACCGGGCCGATTCTGCCCTCTTTGTCGATCAGAACAATGGTGGGATTGGAAGAGCCGCCTCTCACCGTCCAATAGTCCAGGTATTTGCTCCCTATGGGATATGGGTCCAGATCCTCGATCCAGGGCCAGGTTATATTGACCTCCCACCAGGTTTGGGCCAGCTCCCGGCCGTCAATGGAATAGGGGTTCTTCCTCAGGTTCAGGGTTACTATCTGGACATTGGTGTCTAGGGCCTTGAGGGCTGCAAGCTCCTCTACCTGCCCCGAGAGGGACTTTTCGCATTCAATGCATAGGGGGTTCTCGATATTTGTTATATGCAGGACCACCGGGGAGCCCATGAAATCGGATAGATTGAAGCTCCTTTGATCCCAGCTGGTTGCGAAAAAGTCCGGCGCCTGCGCTTCATCTGCTAGCGCGGGACTGATGGATAGGGATATGAATAATAGCGCGAATAAAGATATAATAGAAACTGGCAAAATGAGAGCGTGAGGGGGATTAGAGCCCGGCTTGCTCAGACCACCCACACCATCTTTCACTGCCATTAGGCCGATCACTGCTCCCAGTCAGCCGCATTCTGCTGGTGATAGTAAATGGAATCGTCTGCATAGCTGTTGATATCGTCCGTGCTCATGATATCAATCTCGCTATGCCAGCCAACCTCAACCTCGCCGTCCTCGTTCTCTATCAGAGTGAGGAAGATGGTGGTGGGAACATACTGCTTCTTGCCTGTGGGACTGTAGATATCCAGAACCTCCATCGCCTTCAGGATTCCGTCTCCCTCAGCCAGAATGCTGTAGAACCGGATATCGTCGTTGTGGATTTTTATAGCATCATTTATCCTGGGGACATGGGTCACGCAGGGCAGGCAGTTGTTCTGGTGGATCAGGATCAGCAGAGGTCTGTCCTCCAGAGCCTCAATAACCCAATCCGGGTGATTTACGGCAGAGCCAGAGTCGATGTTTTTGTCCGGGTATGTCGTCCACCAATCAGAATCACCCGAGCCTAGAGAATGCTCAGGACCATTGTCATCCTCTTCCTCTGCCAGGGCAAAGGCACAGAAAAGAGAGATGGCCAAAAGAGAGGTAATCAATATTGTGAGGAAATTTGTGAATCGATCAAGCATGATTTAAACCTCCGAATTCGTCCTCTTTTATTCTTTATTTGAATATTTAGAGATTCCCGTCTTCTTGCGATGATAGATCTGCAGCAACTTCTGCAGTGCTGGAATCGGCAGCAGTTTCTCCTTTGGGATTTTGGTGTCAAAGGCGTTTTGCCATGAGAGCATAGCCAGGCAGAAGAATGACAATAGCCCCTCAAGAAATCGCCAGACGTGGATCTCTTGCTTCCTTTATGCAGAACCATTACGAGCAATTAAGTCATAGTCCTCGGTATTTATCGCTTTTGGGCCGGGATCGGTATATACATTTCACATATAGCACATTGGGCCTGCATCCCGCACCTTGAACCAGTGACTATGACCAAATCTGCAATTTTAGCTCAGAAAAACTTTAAATTCCATGAAGTCGTATTTAAAAAAGGATACATATTGGAGGATATAAAAAATGGCCAATGAAACTGAGAAGAAACCGAGGTCCAGGAAGAAGAGAGGAATGGCTGAAGCAGGAGTGGCAGCGGTCAAATCAAAGAGAGTGACTGGGAAGGGAGGGGGGATGACGGAGGAGTCTGTGGATCTGGTATTCGGTATCAATGCCGGCATAATTTGGGACCTGCTCAGCCTAAAGGGCCCGATGCCGGCCAGGGAATTGGCCAAGTCTGCCGCTCTGCGGATAGATGATGTCCATGGCGCACTGGGCTGGCTGGGCAGAGAGGGCAAGATCAATGTGAATAAGAAGGGACGGTCAAGGATTTATTCCCTGAGGCCTTGAATTATCTCGGGGCCTTATCGATCCAGCCCCGAAGGCTCATCTTCTTTTAATGGCTTCTCGCTATTTGGCATGGGTGAACTTGAATCGCAAATTCTCTGTATCCTTTTGCATCTGGGGTGAACCGCGATCCGGAACCAACCACAAACTTAAATGATCCTCAGGACAGGTATTATACAAGCAGGATGAAAACTGTGATAAGCCTGGTATTCCTGTTATGCTTGATATGGGCAGTGAAGGCTGCTGCCTCATTGGAACTCTGATTCCAACCCACAAACTAACCATGTTAACTCTCGTAGACAAGCATGCGTCTTGAACGCGAATGGAAAATTTGTCCCACGAAGGATTGTGCCCCCTTCTCTGACATCGCCCGTTATGCCCTGGGACCGAATGCCTCTGCCATCATATCCATCATGGCGCTCTTTGCTACCACCAACACCGTTCTGCTCATGCTCCTCGCCTCATCCCGGATCATCTACGGCATGGCCAGTTCCGGATCGCTTCCCCCAATCCTGGCATCTGTCCACCCTCGAACCCATGCTCCCTGGATTGCTACAATCCTCTCCATGATCATAGCCATGTCCTTTGTCTTCCTGGAGGATATCGCCTTCGTGGCCAATGTCAACAACTTCACCGTATTTGTGACCTTCATTGTGATCAATGCCGTCCTGATATCCCTGCGATACAAAAAGCCCCAGATCGCTCGCCCCTTCCGGGTGCCAATTTCGTGGGGGAAGCTTGCGGTCCTTCCCGTTCTGGGGATATTATTCAATCTTCTGATGCTGATTCAGCTGGAGACCAGGGTTATGGCCATCGGCCTGGGCCTGGGCGGCCTGGGAGCATTAGCTGCCCTGATTAGCATGCGCTATATCAGGTCGGATATAAAAAAAATTGATTAAAAATTCTATTTCAAGCAGAGACCAGGGATAGTTTCACTGTTTGCGCAAACTCTGATTGGCCGCTGCCTTTAGCCAATAAAGATATCTCCCCTTTTGCATTCACGACGAAATTCAATTCGACTGAAGCATCTTTAAGAGTGAATTTTGGCTCACCTTCTGAAGCATTTTTTATGCCTTCTTGAATAGCTTTTATCGCTTTAACAAGGTCTTTCTCAAAAGCCTCTGTCCTGGTTGCAGTTCGAGTAGTCGATCTCGCTGGCACAAGCGTGAGCTGGATGGTTTGAAGCTCTTTGCTTGCCAATTCTGCACTGGCACCTAAACTGCCTATTACTGGAATAGTTATCTTTAGCTCTCCGCCTGCGACCTTTTCAACAACAGCTTTCAGCGTGAGCTCAAGCTTCTCTATATTGAGTGCCTTCTTTTCAGATTCACTCTTCTGAGCCGCTTTAATCGCTCTCTTAACTCCTGCAATTACCTTTTCGATATCTGCGCCTGAAATCTCGGACATTTTCTCTCACCTTCAAATTTATGACCTTTTCTAAGAATCGTGCATCATTGCCTCGGGATCTGCATAAAGGACATATGCCAGCCAGCTCGAATTGTAGGGCTTAGCCCTGCGGATCTCCTCCCGTGCATGACGAAATGCTTGTGCGATAGGGAATTTGTCTCTTAATAGGGCAGTATAAAAGCTCTTGGCAAATAGAACTGCCAGTTGATCATCTACCTCCCACATGGCTCCGATGAATGCCCCAACATGAGCTATATTGACAAAGCAAACCGGCCAGCCGCCCAGCCATGTTAAGCTAGACCCTGTTCGTCCAGTATGACATGCATTGATGAAGATGAGTGGCCTTTGACGTCCTTCCCCGAATTTTGTATTTATATCATCAGGTCTTAGCGGTTGTCCAGATAGAATAATTGGAGATCTTGAAGGCATTTTTTCGTCAAATTCCCCGTGGCAGGCAAAATGCATAATAGAGAAGTTCTGATGCTCTAGCCATTCCAAAACTTCAAGATACCCCTGTAAAGGCCTTTTGCCTTTTACACCTTTGTGCAGATCGTTTAACCTTTCCACGAAATCCATTTCCTCACTCAAATGCTCCAAATCTGTTTTTGAGGAGGATACGGGTAAAGCTATGCCCAATGGTAAGATTTCGATATTGGCAGATTCAGAGAGCCATCTGGACATGGCAAATTTTTGACACCAGAAAGGTTCCACTTCGGTATTATTGTAGGGTCTAATTATCTCCCACGGTATCCATGGTTCATCTGAAGTTATCATTAATGATTTGGTGTGGGAACGAAATTGCCAGTATTCATCTTTTAATTCTTTAGGAATTATCAACTGCCAAAGGTGTTTTCCTATTGAGCTCAGGCGAGCCTCTGCTACGGATTGCTCATCTGCTGAGAGGTCATACTTGGCCATTTCGCTCAGTTCATTATAAATTTCTTTTACTTTTTCCTGTGGCGATTCTGAAAGCTTTGTCACTCCAAAATTCTTAAAATTATATCTATTATTTCCTCTCAAAGAATGCAGGTAAAAATGCAGCATATGCTCGTTGCTTAAAGGATCCATTTGCACAATTAATTCAAGGTCTGGCCCAGAATAATTCAATTCCTTGGATATTGATTTCTGAATGCTCTTTTCTTTCTGCAAATATGCCGTCAATTCATTGGGCCTCCGAAACATTCACGTTCTTTCTTACCATGCCTATCCGTCTTCCAGATTGATAGAAATCCACGCGAATTTGATTCTCCCCGGGGGAAAGTGGAATGATAGAAAAATCTGCAATTTTCGAGTCTTCATTTTTTGCTACATTCAGAATCCTAGTTTCCTCGCCGTTCACTGCGAAATTTGGGGCCAGAAGCGCCATCTCTATTCTTGGAAATTGACTCTGCAGATAAGAATATTCGATAAAAACAGCATCAATGCCTTGATCTGATGCCTCTGCTTGCAGCTGGACGAGGATATTTGATTCCTGGTTCACTCTGAGCTTCTCTGAATGAGTCAGCCTGGGATACAGGATAAATCTATCAAGAGGATCTTTTCCAAGAACCTTACGGCGAATTTCTGTTGCCTGGCGGAAAAGCGGCTCAGCATCGCTGTATCTGCCCATCGATCGATACAGCACTGCGAGGTTGTTCAGACTCTGGGCGTAGTCGGGATGATCTTCGCCTAGCGATTTGCGCCAAATTTCTGTTGCCTGGCGGAAAAGCGGCTCAGCATCGCTGTATCTGCCCATCGAATAATACAGGCCAGCAAGGTTGTTCAGGCTCTGGGCGTAGTCGGGATGATCTCCGCCTAGCGATTTGCGCCGAATTTCTGTTGCCTGGCGGAAAAGCGGCTCAGCTTCGCTGTATCTGCCCATCGAATCGTACACCAATGCAAGGTTGTTCAGACTGGTAGCGTAATTGGGATGATCTCCGCCTAGCGATTTGCGCCAAATTTCTGTTGCCTGGCGGAAAAGCGACTCAGCATCGTTGTATCTGCTCATCGATCGATACAGCTCTGCGAGGTTGTTCAGGCTAGCGGCGTAGTTGGGATGATCTTCGCCTAGCGATTTGCGCCAAATTTCTGTTGCCTGGCGGAAAAGCCGTTTAGCATCGCTATATCTGCCCACCGATCGATACAGTTCTGCGAGGTTGTTCAAGCCGGTGGCGCAGTTGGGATGATCTTCGCCTAGCGATTTGCGCCAAATCTCTGTTGCCTGGCGGAAAGGCCGCTCAGCATCGTTGTATCTGCCCATCGATCGATACAGCACTGCGAGGTTGTTCAGGCTAGCGGCGTATTCGGGATGATCTTCGCCTAGCGATTTGCGCCAAATTTCTGTTGCCTGGCGGAAAAGCGGCTCAGCATCGCTGTATCTGCCCATCGATCGATACAGCTCTGCGAGATTGTTCAGGCTCTGGGCATAGTCGGGATGGGCTTCACCTAGCGATTTGCGCTGAATTTCTGTTGCCTGGCGGAAAAGCGGCTCAGCATCGCTGTATCTGCCTATAGAATAGTACATCAATGCAAGGTTGTTCAGGCTCTGGGAATAGTCAGGATGATCTTCGCCTAGCGATTTGCGCCGAATTTCTGTTGCCTTGCGGTAGAGCGGCTCAGCATCGCTGTATCTGCCCATCGATCGATACAGCTCTGCGAGATTGTTCAGGCTCTGGGCATAGTCAGGATGGTCTTCACCTAGCGATTTGCCCCAAATTTCTATTGCCTTTCGGTAGAGCGGCTCAGCATCGCTGTATCTGCCCATCGAATAATACAGGCCAGCAAGATTGTTCAAGCTCTGGGAATAGTCAGGATGATCTTCGCCTAGCGATTTGCGCCGAATTTCTGTTGCCTGGCGGAAAAGCGGCTCAGCTTCGCTATATCTGCCCATCGAATCGTACACCAATGCAAGGTTGTTCAGGCTTGTGGCGTAATTGGGATGATCTTCGCCTAGCGATCTGCGCCAAATTTCTATTGCCTTGCGAAAAAGCGGCTCAGCTTCGTTGTATCTGCCCATCGATCGATACAGGATAGCGAGGTTGTTCAGGCTAGCGGCGTAGTTGGGATGATCTTCTCCCAAAGATTTGCGCCGAATTTCTGTCGCCTGGCGGAAAAGCCGCTCAGCTTCGCTATATCTGCCTATAGATCGATACAGCTCTGCGAGGTTGTTCAAGCCGGTGGCGCAGTTGGGATGATCTTCGCCTAGCGATTTGCCCCAAATTTCTGTTACCTGGCAGAAAAGCGGCTCCGCATCGTCGTATCTGCCCATGGAATAGTATACCAATGCAAGGTTGTTCAGGCTAGTGGCGTAGTCGGGATGATCTTCGCCTAGCGATTTGCGGCAAATTTCTGCTGCCTGGCGGAAAAGCGGCTCAGCATCGTTGTATCTGCCCATCGATCGATACAGCTCTGCAAGGTTGTTCAGGCTAGCGGCGTAGTCGGGATGATCATAGCCCACTTTTTGCCAAATTAAGTCCCTTAGTTCCTCGGCAAAGGCTATTGCCTGAATATAATTACCATCATTACGAAAGTCAATGACCTTTTCGTTGAGAATCAAAATCTTATTATCGATTTCTTCCTCAGTCATCATCAATCCTTTCTTTTTCGCGAGATTAAGATTTGTTTGTTATTTTAATCCATATAAATTAGTTTTCATAGGAGATCAATGAGATATATTGCAATTTACAGCTATCTAGCCTTTTCAAGATGATATTGTATTTGATGATGTTGATAGTATGCAGTAATCCATGGGAAAATTAGCATTTCAAAAATCGAGAAAAAGTTGTTTAGTGATGCGCTCCATGCGCATCTGCATGTGCGCCATGGGGCGCTGCGTTTGTCCCTCCTTTTACAATCAGGAAGTCCTTATCCAGATAGGCCTGATGGGCCAGGTCCAGGCATTCTTTGCAGATATAGAAGATCTCATCCTTGGGGCCGTGAATGGTGGCCAAGTTGAGCTTGACAGGAACCGTCTCCTTCTCAACAAGACAGAGGGCGCACTTCATCTAATTTCACCTTTTACTCGCACTGATTCGCACGGTTATAAGCATTTCCTTCATTCTCCTTCCCATCTTTTATAAAGGTCATTCTCCAGGCCCAGGAGATCAAGCACCCTTCCCACCAGCACATCCACCAGCTCTGCAAGGCTTTTGGGCTGGGAGTAGAAGGCGGGGCAGGCGGGCAAGATCACTGCACCTGCCTCGCTGGCAGCTACCATATTGCGCAGCTGAATCAGGCTCAGAGGCGTCTCCCTGGGGACCAAAATCAGCCTCCTCTTCTCTTTCAGGCATACGTCGGCGCAGCGGGTGATCAGGGTATCCGAGGATCCGCAGGCAATCCCTGAGAGGGTTCCCATACTGCAGGGGATGACCACCAGGGCGTCGAAGAGATGCGATCCGCTGGCTACCGGCGCGGAGAAATCTTTGGGGGCATAAACATGGGTCGCCAGCTCCTCCACCCCTCGGGCCGGCGAGCTGGTCTCTATCTCGATGATCTTTCGGGCTGAATCGGTGATTATCAGGTGGGTGGTGCAGCCCTTCGCCTTAAGAGCTTCCAGGAGCCGGATTCCATACTGCACTCCTGAAGCCCCGCTGATTCCTACAACGATCTCCATATCATTTCCTCAACTAAGCTCGCTTCATACCGATAGAGGAACTCCCTCATCTCTTCAATCCTTTCCGGCATCCTCATCCATCTCCTTCAAGCGCTGCCGCAAGAGAAAATCGCGGAATTGATCCTCGTCGGGCAGATCGGGCAGCATGCTTTGCCTGTATGCCTCATCCAGTTGATTCATCCCCTCTTTTAACTCTTCAGGAGTAGGATCGTGCATTACGGGCTCATAGCTAATCCTGGCCTCTCTCAGCAGCTCGATTCCGAAGTTGATGCTCCTCAGAGCAGTGCGATATCCTTTGCCCGGCCTCTTGACCAATCCAGCGCCGGACAATTTAAGCTGCCCGGTCTCGGATTCAATCTGGCTTTCTGCCATCCCTTTTATGGAATGATAGCTTTCCCGGCAGAGGTTTGCCTGCACAATAGCTGATAGCTCCTCCTGAAGGGCAGAAGGCATAATCACCAGGGGGCTGGTCGCATACCAGATGGCATTGATGTTTCCTTTGATGAGCAGGTCGATGAGGTGGCCGATCTCCCAGCCCAGGGTATCATAAATCCCTCCCCTTCTCGCGACCATCTCCTGGCGGATTGTGGCCGGGAACTTCTCCCCTCGCAGGATTCTCCTTGTGGGGACGGTATAGATCATAACCAGGTCGATATCGCTCGTTTCATTCTCCATCTTCCACATATGAGAGCCGACGCAGCTGATGTATTGGATCCTCATCCCCCTGCCTTTGACCGTCTGTGCTGCCTTCAGCTCCGATATGGGCAGGTCCTCAAAATCGATCTGTTCGATCATCAATGGCCGCCTTCCCTCCATATCGCTATTTTTTCAGCCTCTCCAGCGCCGCCCCCACCATCAATGGCAGGGTAATTGTCGCGTCCCCGTAAACCGTCACATAGCTTGCGCTCTCCGATATCTTGCCCCAGGAGATGGCCTCGGATAGCGTTGCCCCGGACAAGCCTCCGTTCTCTGGGGTATCCGTGGTGAGCTGAATCGCGAGATCAAAGCTATTTGGTGTGACCAGCATGGACTGCAGGGTGAAGTTCTTGGGAACCCCTCCTCCAACGATCACAACTCCCGCCCTCTCACTGTTGTAGCAGATGTCGACGATCTCCCTGATATCGGCAAATGCGTCCACAGAGAGCTTTTTCGTCTGGCTGAACATCCAGGCCTGCAGGCCGATCATGGAGTCGGGAAGAGCGGGACAGAATACGGGCACCTCCATGTCGTATGCTGAGCGCAATATTGATCGCTCGTCACTTATCCTGCTGCCCAGGATGTTCAACAATTGCCTGCCGGATATAGATTCAGCGCTTTCCGGAAAGATGCTTTGCATCAGCTCCTCGAAGGCCACGAAGTCCTCATCCCTGATGAATACATCATAGATCCGGCTCACCCCTATAGTTCGGAGGGAGGAGTCATTCGATTCGGCACATCCCAGGGTGTGGCAGCTATAGGACTCTATTATATCATGCACCAGGTTCGCTCCGGTTGTCACCAGCACATCCACATGGCCGCCCCGAATCAGATCTGAGACCACATGCCTCATCCCTGCCGGGACCATAGCACCCGATAGGGTTAGAAATTTTGTAAAATCTCCAGAAAGCATTCTTTCGTATATGTCCGCTGCCTGGGCCAGCCTTCTGGCTCCAAAGCCACATTGGCTCCATCCCCTGACCAAAGCATCTATGCTCATCCCCGGCTCGATCTTTAGCTGATGTACTGCATCCATTTTATTCACCTTAATGATGATAATGCCCGCCAAATAGTCCTGGAAAATTGTGATTGAACTTATGCAACGCGAAATTTTTTCTCATAAACCTTTTATACCAGGCCTTATGTTTAGCTTTTACGGAGGATAAACAATGGCCGGCGAACCGATGGCAGTGGTTTATTATATACCACTTATTATATTTTTGATAATGGGAGCTATAGTGCCCATTGCGGCTCTGGCAGCTATAAAAATCATAGCGCCGAATAAACCTAGCCGCCAAAAGCTATCGATATACGAAGGAGGGCTGAAACCAATCCGCGACGCCAAGATCCAGTATAGCGTTCAATATTACCTTTTCGCAATCGTTTTTGTGATATTCGATGTTGAGGTTTTGTTCTTATACCCCTGGATCTATGTCTACGCGAACGAAGCCATGCAAAAGTTCATGGTCTTCGGATCAATGAATATTGCCGTCTTCGAGATGCTCCTATTCATCATTGTATTGCTGGTTGGACTGATTTATGCAATCAAGAAGGAGGCTTTGCGTTGGGTATAAGCGATGTCATACCCGTGCCTGTATGTATCGATGAGGAGATTGAGAAGTGGACTATATTCGGCCAGCCCGTCACTGAGGTCTGGTTCACCACCACTGAGAAGATCCATGAGATCATCCAGATGGGGCCCATCAAGAATATCTTCAACTGGGGCAGAAAGAATTCCGTATACTTTTTAATGCAGCCCATGGGCTGCTGTGGTGTGGAGATGTTCGTCTTCGGAGCTGCACCCTATGACAGCGACCGGTTTGGATGCATTCCGAGAAACACCCCCCGACAGACGGATGTGATGATCATCTCCGGTTACTTGACCCGGAAGTACCTGCCGGTCTTCAAGAACCTGTGGGAGAACATGCCTGAGCCCAAGTGGTGCATAGCCATTGGTGAATGCGCTATATCCGGCGGGCCGTTCTATGATTCCTACAACATCATCCAGAACACAGGCGACTATTTCCCCATTGATGTCTACATCCCCGGATGTCCGCCACGCCCTGAGCAGTTCCTTGAGGGGCTCATGAATCTCCAGGAAAAGATCAAGCAGCGTAAGGACTTGCGAGACTATTAAGGAGGGATCTTTTCTTGACAAATGCAAGCGAGGTCTTAAGCTCGATCCAGTCCGCCTTCCCTGCAGCGGTATCAGACGGCAAAGTGGAGTCGGATGACAGGTTATGGGTCACAGTTGACTCCAAGAAGATCCGGGATGTATGCAAATACATGACCGATAAGCTCGGTTTCGACCACTACGCAGGTTCAGCAGGGGTCGACTGGATCGCCAGAAATGAGATGGAGGTCGTCGAGATCATGGCCAGCTATGGAATTCATAATGTAGTGGCCATGCTGAAGGTTAAAACGCCACGCGACAATCCATCTGTCCCTTCCCTTGTCGATATGTACTGGAATGCCAACTGGTATGAGAGAGAGACTTGGGAGATGTTTGGCATCAACTTCGAAGGGCACCCAGAGCTGTATCCACTTCTCCTGTCCGATCCATTGGTTGGGGTCTGGCCCTGGAGAAAGGATTTCAAGGGCTATCCCGACCTGACCACTGGAGAGAGGGCGGTGCAGATCACCACCCCCGAGGGCTATACCGAATACCGCTTCCCGCCCACTCCTGCCGAGATCGAGGCGGGGACAGTGGTGACCGAGAGGCCCAAATATCCCACATTCCGGGAGAGAGAGGAGGCCCATATCAAATCCGATTCGGAGATGATCATGCATCTTGGGCCGCAGCATGCCATGGTTCCCGGTCCTTTCCTGCTCGATATACTGGTTGAAGGAGAGAGGGTCAAGAAGGCCTTCCTCGATCTGGGCTATATCCACAAGGGCATCGAGAAGATCATGGAGAACAGAAGTTGGCTCCAGGGGATAACCTATACCGACAGGATGTGCTACGTCGCGGCCCTGAGCAACAACGAGTGCTACTGCGGAGCAGTGGAGAGGCTTTTGGGCCTGGAAGTACCCCTGAGGGCTCAATACATCCGGGTCATCTTGGAGGAGCTTTCCAGAATCCAGAGCCACCTGATAGGCACTGGCGAGTTCCTGACCCTGATCGCTGGGGTGGGCTTTGCCCCCTGGCAGTACATGATCATGGATAGAGAGAAGATCATCTCTCTGATTGAGAGCGTCACCGGAGCCAGGCTGACTCATTCATTCGTCCGCTTTGGAGGGGTAAGAAACGACCTTCCAGAGGGCTTCGACGAGCAATGCCGAAAGGTCTTTCCCTACATGAAGTCCAGGATCGAGGAGTTCATTGAGCTCTTCGCCCAGGATCCCATCTACCATGCCAGGATGGAGAATATCGGCTCCATATCGCCCGAGACCGCTAAGCGCATTGGCTGCGCTGGAAGGGTGCTGAGGGCAGCGGGCGTTCCTTATGACATGAGAATTGAGGATCCCATCCTGGTCTATCCGGAGCTTGACTTCAAGGTGGTCACCGGAACCCGTGGCGATTCGGCGGACAGAATCGATTGCACTCTAAGGGAGATGCTGGAGAGCATTCATATCATAGAGCAATGTCTGGATAAAATTCCCTCCGGACCGATAAAGACCGAGGCCAAGATTCCCAAGAAGATTCCCGCAGGCGAGGCCTACTATCGGGTCGAGGACCCGCGCGGAGAGATGGGAATGTACGTCATCAGCGACGGAGGCGACAAGCCATACCGGGTGAAGGTAAGAGGGCCTTTCTATGCTACATTCCAGACTTTGACTCCGCTTCTTGAGGGAGTATACATTGCGGATGCGGTGGCAATTGCCGGAAGCATGGACGGCTGCCCATCTGAATCTGACAGGTAGGAGGGAGAGGATTTGGACGGAATAATAGATACCATCACCCAATTTGCTGCCCAGGAGCCGGCAATATTCGCCCTGATCATAGGCATAATCGGCGCAGCGGTGCTTTCTGCCGTGGTCAATGTAGGCGCAATGCTGGTGATCTGGGCAGACAGAAAGGTAATGAGCGATTTCTGCAACCGGTTCGGCCCCAACCGGGTGGGTGGCAGATGGGGTATACTTCAGCTGGGCGCTGATGCCATCAAGCTATTCACCAAAGAGGATGTCATACCTGCAGGAGTCGATAAGGGGGTCTATGTCTGGGCTCCTATTATCGCCTCTGCCGGCACCATGCTGGTGGCTGCAGCCATACCATTTGGAGCACTGCATATCGGTGGCAAAAACTATCCCCTGGTAGTCGCCAATATGGATATCAGCGCTTTTTATGTGGAAGCAGCTCTCAGCATCATGTCCATTGCCGTCTTCATGGCCGGGTACAGCTCGAACAATAAGTACTCAATCCTCGGAGCCTTCCGAGGCATTGCCAGGATGATCGCCTATGAGGTTCCAATGGGCGTTTGCGTCATATCCGTAGCGGTCATGGCCCATAGCCTCAACCTGGTGGAGATCGTAGAAAGCCAGACCGTTTGGTATGCATTTGCCCAGCCGCTGGGATTTGTCATCTTCATGATCGCCCTGGTGACTGACCTGGGAAGAGTCCCATTCGACCAGAGCGAGGCAGAAGAGGAGATCATCTGCGGCTACAGCACCGAATACAGCGGTATCAGGTGGGGTCTCCTATACTTCCAGGAGTACAATAACTTCCTCTTGGGATCCATTCTGGTCTCGCTCCTGTTCCTGGGCGGATGGCATGGACCGATTATACCCATACCCCTTCTGGACATGGTATCGCCTATGATCTGGCTGCTCATGAAGGTTATAATCGTTATTTGGTTCATAATATTGATCAGGGCTGCTCTCTTCCGTCTGAGAATAGATCAGGTGACTGACCTGGGATGGAAGTGGATGCTGCCTTTATCCATATTGAATCTGGGGTGGGCAGTAATAGTGGGCTCATACTTTGCATGAGGTGGCTGTAAGATGTTGAAGAGAAAGATGATAAAGAACTTCACCTGGCCTTTGAAGACCGCCTCGCGGGAGATAGAAGTCACCAGGCTCTATCCCGAGTTCATGATGGAGCTGCCTGATGCAGAGAGAGGGATTCATGAGCTGGATGCCACCATATGCATCGGCTGCGGCTCATGTGCTAGAGTCTGTCCCAACAGCTGCATTGAGATGGTGCACTTCAAGTTCGGAAATCCCCTCAAGAACAAGAAGATGCAGTTTCCGCAAATCGATTACGGAAGATGTATGTTCTGCGGCCTGTGCGTGGATGAATGCCCGGTCGAATGCCTCAAGATGGGAAAGAAGGTCATCATGGCTGGCTGGGAAAGAAAGGACATCGTGAAAGGTCCTGATTTCCTGGCCACCAAGAGGTTCTCAGCCAAAGAGGTAGCAGACCTGGAGGCCGAGGCAAAGAGGATTGCTGCTGAGAAGGCCGCTGCCAAGAAGGCTGCGGCAAAAGATGCTGCAGCCGCAGGCGACAAGAAGCCAGCCAAAGAGGGAGCAAATGCAGAAAAGAAGAAGGCGGTGGCCAAACCCGCAGAAGGAGGTGCTTCCTGATGTCGGAAAAAGAACCTGAAAAAAATGTGATTAGAAGCATATTCGAGCTGCTGGTGCTTTTGCTTGCCCTCGGAGTCATCTTCGGCGGACTGGCGGTGATAATATTCCTGTCCCCCTGGTCCAAGACGATATTGGACAGGCTGCTGGACTACGATATTCGCTTTGCCATAGAGCTTTTGGCATTTCTGGCCATAGCGACAATTATTGTCCTTTTATCGGCGCTGACGGTCCTGGTCAAGAATATTGTGCATAGCGCTCTTTACCTGCTGGGAACCTTTGCTGGAGTGGCTGCGCTCTACATATTCATGAATGCCCCCTTCGTGGGTGTGGCTCAGATCCTGGTTTACATTGGTGCAGTGGGAGTTTTGATACTCTTCGCTGTGATGCTCACCAGGAGGACGATTATGGAGGAGTCTCATGGCGAAATTTAAGCTCATTATACTGACTCTGGCCTTCCTTGCTGCCCTGGTGGCTTCACTTTCGGTAACCGATTGGGGACCGGTCACAGAGCACCCGCTCGGCTACGCCCCTTCGGAGGGGATGAGGCTTCCTGAGAGCGGTGTAGGAGACATAGGGTTTGAGATCTTCACCACCTATGTCTTCTCCTTTGAGGTTCTGGCCCTGGTCCTGACCGCAGCCCTGGTCGGAGCGATCTGGGTGGCAAGAAAGGAGAACGCCTAGGGAGGGCGACAAAGAATGACAAGGAGGGAAGTTTACCGATGATACCGTTGGAGCTTTACATATTGCTGGCATCCATCATGTTCACCATCGGCTTGTACGGCCTCATCACACAGAAGAACGGAGTCAAGCTGATGATGTGCATCGAGCTGCTGCTCAATAGCGCCAACATCAATCTTGTTGCCTTCTCAGCCTACCAGCCTAATATGAACGGGCAGGTATTCGCCCTGTTCTCCATAGCGCTGGCGGCAGCTGAAGCGGGTGTTGGATTTGCTATATTGATCGCACTATACAGGCTATACGGAACCATTGACCTGGATAACATAAACACCATGAGGTGGTAGTCTTTGTATTCCGATTTAGCTTATCTGATTGTTGGGCTGCCTGTACTGGCATTTGTGCTGTGCCTCTTCTTTGGCTGGCACCTGCCCAGAGGCGGTGGATTTATCACCGTCCTGGCGACGTTAGGCGCCTTCATTATATCCTTTGGAATATTCCAGGAGATCTATCCCGGTGATATCGTCCATCAGTCGATGCACTGGTTTGGCGATTTCAATGTGGGAATACTGATAGATCCACTGTCACTGATTATGCTGCTCATGGTGTCCCTCGTGGTCACTTTGATCCATATCTACGGCAATGGATACATGAATGGCGACCCGGGCGCAGCGAGATACTTCGCCGAGGCGGCACTGTTCTCCGCTGCTATGCTGGGACTGGTCTACGCAGATAACCTGCTTCAGCTCTTCATATTCTGGGAGCTGGTGGGACTGTGTTCCTATCTCCTGATTGGATTCTGGTACCGGAAGCCATCTGCAGCAGCCGCTGCCAAGAAAGCATTCCTCACTACCCGTGTGGGCGATGTCATGTTCCTGGCGGCCATAATTGTGCTTTACAACAACCTGGTCAACCTGAACATCACCCTCAATCCAGGAGAGTACCTTTTGCAGTTCCCGGTGATCTATGCTCATATCGCCGAGATACCGCCAGATCAGCTGACTCTCATTGCTCTGGGCCTTTTGGGTGGTGCAGTGGGCAAGTCAGGTCAGTTCCCCCTGCATGTCTGGCTTCCTGATGCCATGGAGGGTCCAACCACCGTCTCCGCCATGATCCATGCGGCCACGATGGTTACCGCCGGTGTATTCCTGGTAGCCAGGATGTTTCCCCTGTTCTATGCCGCACCTCACGGCCTGACCGCGGTAGCGGCAGTGGGAGCATTCACAGCCCTGTTCGCAGCCACCATGGGCCTGACGGCGTTTGATATCAAAAGAGTGCTGGCTTTCTCCACTGTCTCTCAGCTCGGTTTCATGATGGCCGGTCTTGGTGTGGGAGCAGCAGTGGGAGCATTTGCGGTGGGCGTTTCCATGTTCCACCTCATTGGCCACTCATTCTTCAAGGCCCTGCTCTTCCTCTGTGCCGGCTCAGTCATCCACGCCGTCAATACCAATGATATGCGTGAGATGGGCGGGGTTGGGAAGTACATGAAGTGGACCATGTACACCATGCTCATAGGCTCATTATCCCTGGCAGGATTCCCCTTATTCACGGGATTCTTCTCCAAGGATGAGATCATCATGATCGCTTATGAGTACGGCATAGCGATCAACTTCCTGCCCTACATCTTCCTCATACTGGCGGCGGTCCTGACAGCCATCTACACCTTCAGAATGTGGTTCTCCGTCTTCACGGGCAAAGAGAGATCTAACTACGGAAAGCACGAGTCTCCCTGGGTTATGCTGGGGCCGCTGGTGATTCTGGCCATATTCGCCTTCGCATTCGGCTTTGCCGCTCAGCATGACTTCTACAACTATCTGGACTCCAACTTCGAGCATTATGACATGGATTTCGTTGAGCTGGGCATCATCGGAGGCCATGCGCTTATTGAAGAGCATGGTGCTGCTGCCGAAGAGGGCGAGCATGCCTCTGCTGAGGAAGGCCATGGCGCGGCTGCTGAAGGAGAGGGAAGCCATGCGATACCATTGCACATTCAGCTACTGCCCTATATTGTGGCTTTGGGCGGCATTCTGATAGCAGCCCTGTTCTACTGGGATCGGGTCAAGAAGTTCGACCCCAGCCAGGTGACCGGGGATAAGGATCCAATCAGAAAGATGCTGCTGAAAGGCTACTACCAGCATGAGATCATGACCGGCTGGATATGTGAGGGAATAGTCTACGGCACGGCTCTGATCAGCAATACGATAGACATCAAGATCGTTGATGGCTGGCTCAACTGGCTCAGCGCCTGGGTCATGGGCTTTGCAGGTCACGTGAGAAAGGTTCAGACGGGCGTGGTGCAAAACTACGTCACTGCTTTAATGCTAGGGATAGTGGTGCTGGTGATTGCAATTGCTGCTATCAGTCTGGCAATGGAGGTGGGCCTGATATGATCTCAAACGCGCTCTCGTTGATGATACTCCTTCCCTTGCTGGGAGCGATAGTATCCTTCTTTGTGGGCACAAAGGCCAAGTTCGTGGCTCTGATCGCCTCGCTTGCACCTCTGGTGTTATCCCTGCAGATGTACATGGAGTTCGATAAGAGCTCAACTATGATGCAGTTCGTGGAGAGCTACAACTGGGTTCCATCCATCGGAGTCAAGTATACCTTGGGCGTCGATGGCATAGGATTCCCCCTGGTCCTCCTCTCCACCATAGTCACTGTACTGGTGATAATATACTCCTGGGGAGAGACAAAGAAGCCCAATCAATACTTCGCCCTGCTTCTCTTAAATGAGGTGGGAGTGCTCGGAGTGTTCACTGCACTGGACTTCTTCCTGTTCTACATCTTCTGGGAGATCGTTCTCATCCCCATGTTCTTCCTCATTGGATCATGGGGCGGACCGAGAAAGGACTATGCAGCAATCAAGTTCTTCATCTACACCCACGTGGCCAGCCTGGTGATGCTCCTGGCGATATTCGCTCTGTATTTCACCTACCAGCTGCCGGACGGATCGAGAACCTTTGATATGCTGACATTGCTGAAGGCCACCCAAAACCCGGAGATATTCCCGCAATCCCTGCTGAACATCATCTTCGCAGGACTGCTGCTCGGGTTCCTGGTCAAGATGCCCGCATTCCCCTTCCATACCTGGCTGCCGGATGCCCACGTCGAGGCTCCGACCGCCGGCTCAGTGGTGCTTGCTGCGCTGCTGCTGAAGATGGGCGGGTACGGTCTGTTCAGGATCATAGTGCCAATGCTGCCCAGCGTTGACAAGATCTTCGTGACCATAATCGCCATCATAGCGGTGCTCTCCATCGTCTACGGAGCATTCCTGGCGCTGGCACAAAAGGACATCAAGAAGCTTGTGGCCTACTCGTCAGTTAGCCACATGGGATTCGTTACTTTAGGAGCAGTGGCCCTGGTGCCATTATCCATTCAGGGTGCCATGTTCCAGCAGTTCTCCCACGGAATCATTACCTGCGTCCTCTTCATGTCCGCCGGCACCATTCAGCACGTTGTCGGCACCAGGATCATTGCAGACCTGGGAGGACTGGCTGATCGGATGCCCAAGTTCGCCGTTATCATGATGGCCGGGTTTATGGCCTCCTTAGGCCTGCCGGGCATGAGCGGATTTGTGGCTGAGTTCATGACACTGACCGGTGCTTATGCCACCCTTCCCGTATACGTCATGATAGTGGTCTTCCTGAGCATAGTGATCACTGCGGCCTATCATCTCTGGGCCATGCAGAAGGCCATGTTCGGACCGATTTTGAGGAAGTATATGGATGTACATGATCCGCATGCCTATGAGCTGTTCAGTATGAGCATGATCATTCTGCTCACTCTGCTCTTCGGCCTGCAGCCCGGTCTTATGACTGACATGATGGGCACAGCAGCAAACCAGCTATTGCAGCCGGTTGTAACCTTATCTGAGATGGGGGTGATCTGAAGTGGACTTTTCTCACTACGCACCCCTCTGGGGAGAGGCGTTATTGACGGCACTGGCAGTGCTTATACTGCTGCTGGGGGCCATGATGAAGAACAGTGGAAAACTTCCAGGCTATCTGAGCCTGGCCGGGCTGGTCGCAGCCCTGGGGCTGGTGGCAAGCAATCTCTTTATTGCCCCCACCCTGTTCTTCTTTGATACCATATCGGTAGATGCCCTGTCCCAGTTCTTCAAGGCGGTCTTCCTGATTGTGTCCTTGCTGGTAGTGATAGCATCGCTATCCAAGTACACGGGAAAGGGCTCAGACGAGTTCTTCGCTCTGCTCCTCTTGGCCACTGTGGGCATGATGATAGTCTCCAGCTCGGTAGATCTGGTGACTCTGTTCGTGGGCTTCGAGCTGGCCAGTCTGTCCACCTATGCCATGGCGGCGTTTGACAAGACGAAGAAGAACCTGGAGGCGGCCATGAAGTACTTCATCTATGGCTCTGTCTCCTCGGCGTTCATGCTCTTCGGCTTCTCATTGCTCTACGGCATGACCGGATCGACTAGGCTGGCAGACGTCGCAGCAGCATCTGTAGAATCATTCGGTGCAGCGACATTGGTCGCCCTGCTATTCGTCATCGCCGGGTTTGCCTTCAAGATGGCTCTGGTGCCATTCCATATGTGGGCTCCCGATACCTACGAGGGAGCACCGGCCCTGGTCTCGGCGCTGCTTGCCGCAGGTTCCAAGAAGATGGGATTTGCCGCGGCCTTCAGGGTTCTCCTGATCGCCCTGGTGGCCATGAGGGTGGAGTGGTATCTTGCTTTCGCCATACTGGCAGCAGTAACCATGACCCTCGGAAACCTGGCCGCTTGCTGGCAGAATAATGTCAGGCGCATACTGGCATACTCCTCAATCGCCCAGGCGGGCTATATTGCCATCGCATTTGTGGTGGTAGGTGCAGCCTACGGTGATGCCCCGGTCAATGTGCTGAACCTGGGAATGCTCCCCGCGGATCAGCTGGGCATTGCTGGAGCCTTGCTCCTGATACTCGGTCATGCCCTGATGAAGACCGGAGCCTTCATCGGCTCAGCTCAGGTGGCCTCGATGGTCTCCAAAAGCGATGCAGAAGATCCGGATGATATATCCAACTATGCAGGTCTCGCAAGCAGGGCGCCGGTCACGGCGTTTTGCATGCTGATCTTCATGTTCGCCCTGGCGGGAATTCCGCCCACGGCAGGATATATCGGCAAGTTCGTGCTCTTCAGCTCGGCCATCTACTCCGGCCTGGTATGGCTGGCGGTTTTAGCCATCCTGAACAGCGCTCTCTCCCTGGTGTACTACCTGAGGATCATCAGCTACATGTATCTGAAGGAGCCCGCCGGGCCGAAGATCGCTGAGTCGAAGGGATATATGGCGGCACTGGTTCTGACCATGCTAGGAGTCGTCTATATCGGTGTATTCCCCGATCAGTTCATCAACTGGGCACTGCAGGCAGCAACAGTACTGCTGCCTCAGTAATTTCTTTTTTTTTGTCTAAATTTTGCTTTATTGGCGCTTGACTGCTGTAACGAGAAATTTAATAAGGTAAAAACACTTAAATATTAGTATACCATTGTTAATAGTGAATTAATTGAACCTGCGATAATCGTGTCTATTATGGTAGATGCGACTCATCAGAAGCATGTCAAATGCCATTTGGTGATCTTATGCTTGGCCTATTTCAGGGAGGGAAGGTGGATAGGGCTGCAACGCCGCCCTCATCCGGCGGAAATTCTGAATTTACCAAAGAGCAGAGGGAAGACCTGAGAGTGCTGAGAGCGGAGATTCAAGATCTTCAGGAGATACTAAATGATATCTCTAAGGGAGAATCGACTCTTGCCCTCTGCAGCGAGTATATAAAAAAGACTAAACAGGACATTGGTGCAATTTTTAAAAAAATTTCCGAAACATCTAAAGACAGCTCTCGAAGAGAGGACCTTCGTCGGATAATGGATGTATGGGAGCAGATGGAATCGAATCCGATCATTAAGAATCCCCAGGACAGTTTCTCTGCAGAAGACCAGCTTCATCATATGAATATGTTAAATAAAAGAATTAAAAAAATTATATATTTGATAAGCTACCTAACAATACCAGAAAGGCTAAATGATTGGCTTGCAAAAGCCAGACCTGGGTATTATATCCCCTTTCATGTAATCTTTGAGGATGAGCTCCCCTCTATGGAAGACCGGATCAAGATACTCGATTTCCTCACATTCTCACCAGATGCTCTGAGTGGAGGACTGATCCATGCTGGGAGTGGCCTGGTTTATCGCTATTCATTGAGCACATGGAAGAGGATTCTGAGCATCGCAGAGCTGCTGGCAATTTTTATCCTGGTCACATATCTGGTCTATTACTCGAGCATCCTATCCCTGGATAATAACAGCTTTCAGCTATTATGGTGGAAGATACCCCTGCCCTATATAGAGAGCTGGCCAATTGAGATGAATCAACAATCCACAATCCTGCTCGGATGGATAGCTATACTGTTTGGCATTATCACCCATGCAGCAGTGGGAACCGTCAAGAGAGGGCAGAGGGAGGGCTTGCCGCCGATATATGCTACTTCAGACCTTTCCAGATACGTCAATGCCAGATTTGGGCTTCTGGTGAGAAAGATCCTCTTGGCTGTGATCGGTCTATTCGGCCTCATGTTTGCCTCAGGTGCTGGATCAGTGACTCCGTTAAATGCCTTTCTTGTGGGATACAGCCTGGATAGCTTCGTAGAACTATTCGGCACGAGCCTCGAACAGAGGTCTGAGACCCTGGCTGTAACTCTGAGAAAGCAATTGAAGTTAAATGAAGAAACATGAGCTGCATCCGGCTACAGTCATTCTGGAGCGGAACAATGCTGCATTGATATAGATAGCAGGGCAAGATGCAGGATATCCTGGCGCAGCTCCTGAGGAATGGAAGATGGGGATGGAAGGATCTGCGCCAAATCAATATCTATATAATACTTTCATTCTATTTTTTAGCCCGACAGATGAACATGCGTATGCCCCGCATCATGGTCGTGCAGGTGCTCATGTACCAGCTTGCCGTGGATATGCATGTGCTCATGCACCAGATTGGATTCCATAAGGAGCTCATAATTGGAGAGAACTCTCTTTGGAGTGTCATCCAGCTTGATCCTGTGGTCCTCACCCATCACAATGGACCTTTTGCTGATCAATTCCATGATCTCCAGGTCGTGTGTAGCAGTGATGATGGTCTTCCCGGCATGAGATAGCTCGCTGAGAAGTTCTATCAGCCAAAGCTGGGTCCTGGGATCAAGGCCCGCAGAGGGTTCGTCCAATAGCAGAACATCGGGATTGTTCACTAAGACGGTGGCTATGCAGACCTTCTTCTTCTCCCCTCCGCTCAGGGTGTGAGGCGCTCTGTCCCGGAGCTTTACGATCTGCATCATCTCCATGATATCCTCAACCCTGGCTTTGACCTCCTCTATGGGTAAATTAAGCTGCAATGGGCCGAAGGCGATCTCCTCGAAGACCGTAGAGGAGAAAAGCTGGATGTCGGAGTTCTGGAAGACAAAGCCCACCTTTGTCCGGAAGTAGCTCCTGAACTCATTCTCCTTTATGGAGTCGAATTCTTCCTCGGTTACAGGATGATGGCCGAAGGCATAAAATTCGCCCGATGTCGGGTATACCAGGCCGTTCAAGACGGCTAAGAGGGTAGACTTTCCGCTTCCGTTTGAGCCGATGATTGTGACCTCTTCCCCTCGATTGATCTTGAGAGTGATATCCTTTAGGGCCTCGATCTTTCCCAGGTAGGAATAGGATATATTCCTGAGGTCAAATATGGTATCCATCTTCTTTTCCATGCTCCTATATCCGAGGGATATTCTGAGAGATTAGAAGGAGCAGAATGCCCAGAGATATAGCTGTTGCCCCGGCGAGATAGTCACGATTCCTGAATTTGAACTCCTGCATAATATGAACCTCGCCGTTAAACCCTCGGGAGGTCATGGCCATATGGACCTTCTCGCTCATGTCCAGGGATCTGATCAGGGTATAGCCCATTCTCCCTCCCACCCACTTCTGCTCGTCGAACAGCCCTCCTGCCCGAATGGTTCTCGCCTTCTTGGCGATGTACATCTCTCGCACCAGCTCCATCAGGAGGAAGATATAACGATAGGACATCTCCAGGGTGAGGACATACAGCTTTGGAACGCCCACAGATCTCAGGGATTTGAAGAGGACCTGCTTGGAGGTGGTGATGAAAAGCAATACTACTGCCGATACGCATGCTGCCACCCTCATGGTGAAGATCACAGCGGCTACAGTTCCCTGGCGGGTTATGTAGATCGATTCTGGAAGGGAGAACGGCCCCAGGTGAGCTCCCGGTCCGAGGATTGCCAGGTGAATGAGAGGGTCTCCCGGAATGAATATGTTGAAGATCATGGGCAGGGCAATGATCCCAGCGAAAACGGGAATGAAAAGCCATACCCTCTTGATGAAAAAGAGGACATCTATTTTGCTCAGATATGCGAAGAGCAGGGTGAGGAGATAGATGAATATCAGGACATTCAGATCTCCAATCAGGCTGGTTGCGAATACGATGGCCAGAATGGAGATCAGCTTCGCCCTTGGGTCCAGGCTTTGCAGAACGCCGGGCAGGCGGGAGCTGGCCTCAGAGACGAATGCCTCCTCCATGAAGCCTAATATCCCGTCTATCGTCTTTCCCACAAAACCCTTTTTGCCCTGGGCTGTCTCTGGAAACTGAAGTGGGCCAGCATCTACCTCTCTCATCCAATCCGGAATCATATGCTCCTTTTGTTACAGCCTACTGGTTGGAATGCTTTGTCCTCACAGGCACTAGCCGATGAGCGGTTATGTCCAAAGCTAGCGGATATCCTGGCCGACGTCTCCCTGGAGGGATAGTACTAATCCTTTGCGATCCTCTTTCCCAGAATGTATAGCAGGCCGCCTCCAATGATAACTCCTATCACCGCGGAGAGAATGTACGCCGCAGACGCTGCGGTCATTGAGTCTCCCATCCCGGGCAGGGCATAGTCTGGCATTGGCGCGCTCCAAAGGGATGAAAGCTCCTCTAAGCCTTCTGGAACATAGCCTATCTTCTCCTCTAGCTCCTCATTTCCCCATTCTCCAAAGGTCTCTCCCACTGCCAGCAGGCCAAGTGGCGCAAGGATGATGAGCGCAGCCAGGCCTACTATCAGGTTCCTTGTAGTCTTGTCCATGCTCTTTCCTCACAACGTTCCTGCCCTTCCCATTTTTATCCTCTCTCTAGCGGATAACTCACCATAAAGCAGGGTGGCATCGGTCTTTTGAATATAGGCGAAGATCAAAGCAGTTACCAACGCCTCGAGAATGGAAAATCCGAGCGCGTGCTCCAGTATCATTGCAGGCATGGTGATATTCAGGGAATAAGGCATAAAGACGGGAATTCCTTCTGCCGTTTGATGGAGGAGGGGTTGGATTCCGAACATGAAGCCGGTCAGAGCTGCCGCCAGGGTGAGCGATACATATCCTGCTATTGCTGCGGCAATGACCCTGCGTGAAGATGCGATATTAGTGCTTCCGCTCACTATCCTGTAGATATAATAAGCGGAAAAGGGCATCACTACGGCCATGTTGAAACAGTTGGCAGCAATGGCTGTGATCCCCCCATCTCCAAATATCAGGGCCTGCAATACCAGGGCCACCGTCACTGATATTACCGCTGCCCAGGGTCCCAGAACTATTCCTATTATCGCTGCTCCCACTGCGTGGCCAGTGCTGCCACCAGGTATTGGAACATTGAACATCATGATCACGAAGGAGAATGCCGCGGAGAGAGCAAGCAGGGGAACCTGCCTTGATCTGAGTTCGTTGCCCAACCGCCTTCCGGCGTAGATCCATATAGGGATCATTATTATCCATAATGCACCGTAAGTATAAGGCCCTAAATAGCCATCAGGAATGTGCATAGAAACACCCTTGGGCCAATTGTCCTTAGGTTATAAGAAGATATCGGATTCGTATATTATGTGTGAAAATTTTGCATCTATTATCATAAGATCATCTTTTTTCCTAGGGCAAAAAACAAGCGAGCATTTGATAAAGCGGTAGCGCTATTCAGAGTATGAAAGATGACTGAGACTACCACTGAAAAGAGCATACTGCTTCTGATCGCCCTGATGGCGGCCATTCTCTCTGCCCCTACCTCCTCTGCTGAGATCAAAGGGCAGACAGACGGGATACACGAGGGCACTGCCGACTTTGATCTCTCTGAATCCATAAACAGCACTGCGAACAGCATCGCCCCTGCAGAGCATAATGGATTCACAATTTATAATGCCACAGCATCTATGAACGGCGGCGCAGATGGGGAGTTCAACGGCACAGTATATCGTCTGGGCGAGTTGGTGACCGAGGTTACAGTACCGGTCAATGCCAGCCGGCTTAATCTCACCCTGCCAGAGAAGGTGGATAATATCACCCTTTATGATGAAGCCGGAAGAATGGTTAAGATAAATAGCAGCCAGAGTTTCTGGCAGGGAAACTACATCTACAGCCTGGACTTTGAAAGGCATGTCGAGGGAAGGCTGGTCTACAACTTGACTTCACAGGGCCAGCAGTTTGTGATATCAATCCGAGATAAAGGACCGGTAAGAGTAATCCTGCCAGAAGGATATGCCACTGGAGACCGCCTGCTGGGAATAGCCTGGCCCCCACCTGACATGATCGCGAGCGCAGAAAAAAAGAGTGCTCTCACCTGGTATAATACCACTAAGGTATCCTATATTGAGGTGAACTACTATCGAGATAATGCCCGTGAAGCCTTGGCGATAATCATATCCATCCTCGCCCTGGCAGCGATTGCCCTGCTCGTTGAGTATTACTTCAGCATCAGAAAGCTGAGATCATTGAGGATGGAGAAGGAAGAAGAGTCCATGAAGAAGAATTAACCCGTCCCAATAGAAATTCGGATACAATCAAGGGGATGTGCAATGAGTAAAACAATAACCATTTGCGATGGGATCTATGCTGTGGGGGGACCGAATCTCTCCCGTTCCGAGGATGCATATGTCTATCTTGTCGATGCAAAGAGCTGTCTGGTTTTAATAGACGCTGGTGTAGGATATGGAAATGATAAGATAGAAAAGAACATCAGATCTCTGGGCTCCGAGCCAGCACAGGTCTGGCATATTATTGCCACCCACTGCCACATCGATCATATCGGAGGACTTCACCTCTGGCGGGATAAGTACGGCAGCAAGATCATTGCCCATGAACTGGACCGGGCTGGCATAGAGGGCAAGAATAATGAGCTGACGGCCGCCAGCATGTACGGGGTTGACTACCGGCCGGTCATGCTTGATACCATCCTCTCTGGCGAGCATAATCAGATCCGTCTGGGAGAGATGGAATTTAAGGTCCTTCACACCCCCGGCCACACTCCTGGAAGCATCTCGGTTTATATCGATACCCCTGAAGGCAGGGTTCTCTTCGGCCAGGATATACACGGCCCGTTCTCTCCCTCCTGGGGTTCTGATATGGTGGAGTGGAGGAGATCGATGAGAAAACTCCTTGACCTTGAGGCCGATTTTCTCTGCGAGGGGCATGCTGGGATCTACAGAGGCGAGGAGATCAGAGAATATATTGAGGGCTATTTGAGAAGATATAGCTCGAGCTGAGTTTCTCTTTTTTTGGCTCTTCGCTGAATTATGTGGGTGAGTTCAGGCAGAGAATATGGCCTCTGTTCCTCTGTGCCTCTGTGGTTGGGTCAGTGCATCGCGGTTCACCACAGAAGGCACGGAGACATAAAGTTTTTCCGATTTACGTTCACCCATGACAAATAGCGAGGAGCCCTTTTTTATTATTACTACCCTGGCTTAATCTATAGCCCGCCATCAGGCTCAAGCCTCGAGCACCATAACTTCCTTTCCTGATATATCTTTTTGCGAGATCGATATCTTCCTCTCCAGAAAATGCTCTGCAGTCCATATATTAGTACTGGTGTGCAGGGATATCTCCCGGGTGCTATAGCTACCTCCTGCCAGGGCTAGATAGGGAATCAGCTGATCGGCCAGATGAACATCCACAGATGCGCCAGATGCAAGCTCCAAAGCCAGCTCCTCTGCGGCGCTCTTTCCTACCCTTTCTGCAGGAAGACCTCTCTTGCCCAGGCTGCTGGCACCAATATGGACTCTGGGAGAATCCGACCAAAGGGTAATGCCGCTACCCGTTGACGGCAGCCTGAGGACCTCCCGGGCTATGTTGGCCTCAAAGCCTGCCTCCAGAAGAGCTCCGGCCGCTGCATCCGCCTGTCTTTTGGCCACATTCTCGGGCAGGTTTGAGCAATGGGATATTCCGGAGATTTCCATTTCAGATCGATCGCCGGAAGCGTTCCTGACGCCTGTGCTCTCCAGATGAGCGGCCTGGAGTTCCGAGGGCTCGATACTGCAGACCACATTTCCCTGGCCATGGGGGTAGTATCCTCTCTTCTCCAGCTTCAGGCTCGCTTTGGCCCCGAAACGCTGCAGAGCGGGCAGGAAGACGTTCTGGAAGTAATCGACAGTTGGCGACCACTGCACATCAGTTCCACCCTGAACCGATAAGGTTGTGGGTGTATTGGCCCGAAGCAGTGCAGGGAGGAGACATTGAAGGAGAAGAGTCGCGCTTCCGGCAGTCCCTATGGAGATCTCATAGCTGCCACCTTGAATCTCGCCTGGAGAGAAGCTGATCTCTGATGATCCTGGGCTGATGCCTGAGGTCTTGGCCTGGCATATGCTGGCCAGAGCAGCAATAGCATGGGCATGCTGAGCTGCCAGTCCGGGCTTTGGACGGCCTTGCCTTATCTTGCTTATGTGGACCGATTTCCCAGTGACCGCACAAAGTGCCACAGCCGTCCTGACGATCTGGCCGCCCCCTTCTCCAAAGGAGCCGTCTATCTCAATCATAATAGATCCTTTTTTTTAACAGGGCAATTTCCATCTTATGCGTAGATTGCGAACAAGTTAAACCTTTGCCGGGAATATCCAATGCGAGTTGCCAGGGGGCGATGAAATCGCAATTTCTCGCGGGCTTGAGACTGAACTGAGATGAAATCGATTCTGCCACTGTTTTATCAGGGAATCTGCTTTACAAAAGGCCTATTTGACAGGAGAAGCCAAAGGCAAAGACACAATACCCCCACCAGGATATTCATCAATCCCAAGATCCGAATGGTATTGCTCCACTCCTGAGAGATGACGGTCATGCCCATGCTGCCCATTAGAATCCCAAAACAGCTCATGAGAGCAGAGGCAGAGCCGGTATCTTCCTCTTGTTGCTCCAGCATCAGATTTGCGCCCGGGGTCCGGATGCAGCTTCCCATAATCGTCGCCGGAAAAAGGCATAATGCGAATATCCAGGGCTGAAGGCTGCCAAGATGGTACACCAGCAGCCCTCCGAGAAATGTAGAGATGAAGCCGGCGATGATAATCGAATAGCGGCGAAACCTCTTAGATAGACGCAGATAAAGCATGGGCCCCCCAATCATCCCCAGGGCATTGAAGGCGAAATAGAGGGAAAAGAGCTTCTCGCTCAAGCCGAAGCCGTTTATGTAAATGTATGAGGATGAGGCGATGAAGGCCATAGAGGAGAAGCTGAGCATGGAGAATACGATTAACAGGGACAAAAATCCAGGGTTTTTCAACACCACTGCCAGCCTCCCGATGGACTGGCTCAATGTACCGGTATATCTCGTATTTAGCGTCTCCACCAGGGCCAGGCTACCAGAGAAAGCGATAAGCCCTATGACTCCCAGGACCACAAACACCCCTCTCCAGGATGTGAACCCTAAAAGGAGCGCTCCCAAGACTGGTGCCGCCATGGGTGATATGAGGACCATGGAGGAGACCCAGGCCAGGATCATCTCCCGGTTGCGGCTGTCGTACACATCCTTGATCATGGCCATGGCCACTGCCGAGGCTGAGCTTCCTCCAATAGCCTGGAGGATGCGAAAGGCGATGAGCTGATTGATATCCTGGGAGATGGCGCAGAGGAATCCTGCCAGAGAATAGATGGCAAGGCCAGCTATCAGAATGGGGCGCCGGCCGTATTTATCGCTCAGAGGCCCCCAGAAGAGCATCCCCGCGGCAAAAACGATGAAGAAGAATATCAGCGTGAGATTGACCTGCTCAGCTGATACCTGGAAATATTTGGACATGCCGGGCAGGGCCGGAAGATAGAGATCCGTAGATAGGGGAACGAATGCGCTCAGAAATGCGATGAGGGCGATAAGGCCCCTGTTGCCCAGATATTTCTGTCTCCTGCCCCCGGAGACAAAGGCTGATTGGGAATCCGTCATCTCTTGGGCAATCTCCTGCCCAAAATCCCAATCCATGGCATCTCTGTGCTCGATATCTGAATGACGGACATCCAAGCGGCCGGAATTCTTACATTCAACTGCAAGAGGCTTCAGTCTCCCTTGACAGTTCCATCCAGCTCTTTTTTCCTGCGCAATAGATCACACAGCTTATTGGCACTGGCTACCACCGTCTTTCTGCCGATGCGGTCTTCAGCTGCTGGCCGAACGGCAATGCCTCCGAAATGAGCATCATCACCAACCACTATCATTCCCTGGATGTGCATCCAGGCGTGAATGCTCTCCAGGGTCTTCTCCTGGCCGCCGTTTCTGGAGCCACCAACGGCGATCGCGCAGCCAATCTTATTCCTGAGCCTGAAGCCCTGCCTGCGGAGGGGAATGGTCCGGTCGAAGATCGCCTTGAGCTGGGCAGTGACGTTTCCGAAGTAGACGGGCGAGGCCACAATTATGCCTTCTGCCTCTTGCATTGCCCTCAGGACCTTGTGCATATCATCTTTATTGGGACAGGGTTTGCCTTTGCTGCAGTCTCCGCAGTCGCTGCAAAAATCAAAATTCAGCTCTGAGCAGAGCAGCCTTTCCGTCTGAAAGCCATATTCAGCAGCTACCGCCAGTGCCTCGTTTAGCAAGAACTCGGTGTTGCCGGCCTTCCTGGGACTGCCTGAGATGCCTACTATTTTCATTATTTCTTTCACAGTTCAGTAGATTGCAGGAGACGAATATATGCTTTTGCGGTTCGACCTGCCGATGGCAAAGTTAATATCTAATACCCTAATTTTATTATGGGATTAAAATGAATGCTGAGATCACATCGCTTCTGGAACAGGATGTCTATACTCAGAAAGGCATCTATGTGGGCAGGGTGGACGATGCCGTCTTAGATCCTGACAACGGGGTGGTAAGCGGACTGGCTTTGGGAGACGTCAACCGGGATCTTTTCGATAGCAAGGGCAAAGGGATCGTCATCCCTTACCGCTGGGTCACTGCTGTCGGCGACATCATAATAATCAGGCACCTGAGTAGAAATGCAAAGGCTGAGCCAAAAGTCAGCTAACTGGGAGATCTATTCCGGTCTTCGGGCCCGTCCCCCTCTGGTAGCAAGGGCAGATGGCCGGGGCTTCAAGAATATCCTGGCTGGATTCAAGAAGCCTTACGATGCAGGCTTCGCGAGCGCAATGGCATCCTCAGCCAGCGGCTTGTTCGAGGATTCGGGGCTCAGTCCTCTCCTGGCATTCATGTTCTCCGATGAGATCAATCTCATCTTCCTGGCTGCTCCCTTTGGGGGACGGATAGAGAAGATAGATTCCCTGGTCGCGGGCTCATTATCTGCTGCTCTCTCTCTCCAGCTAGCAAAGCCCGTCTCAATGGACTGCCGGACCATTCCCCTGTGCAAGGCCGAGATCAGAGAATACCTAATTGAGCGGCAGAACGAGACCTGGAGAAACCATGTCTTCTCTTATGGATTTTATATGCTGCAGGATGAAGGAATCGATCCGGCCGGAGCCATGGAGAGGCTGCGGGGAATGAAAGAGCATGAGATTCATGAGCTGGTCTTCCAGAGAGGAATAAACCTGGCCAAGACTCCTTCCTGGGAGAGAAGGGGAATAATGATCTATCGCGATGAAAGAAGAATCTTGCAGGATTGGGAGCTGCCTCTCTTCTCTTCTCGAAAAGGGGAGGAGCTGCTGGCCCGGATTATCATCAGTCGCTCTGGGAGAGAAGGGTGAAGTAATTCTTTATAATCTCTCTATTCTCAGGAGGAAGGCTCTCAATATAGAGTTCTGACGGCACTGCTGCTGCCTCTCCTGCTTGAGACTGCTGAAAGACCCTCTCCACGGGTTTGGTATTTGTGGGGATGGAGCCCGCGCCCGTTCCAGGAGATAGGACTAAAGGAAGCTTATTCTCGTTCAGGACGGCGAGAGATGGATTGCCAAATAGGTTTTCGCTCAGATTCATGTTTTGGCTTATATCCGGCTGGGGTTTATCCTCCTGGAAGATGCCGGCGGCTCTGTCCTTCAGCTCGATGATCGACTGGAGATCTGCGGTCTCGACAAGATTTCCCTGCGCTAAGAGCGCCACCACTGCTGAAAGGAGGATGGCAGTCATCACTCTTCCGCTCAGCTGTCTTCTATCCAGAATCTGGGAGGGTTTGATTCCTGCCAAACTCAGTTTGAGCTCCTCGGCCAGGCTCTGCATGGGAAGAGAATCAAGATCTTTGTTGTCAAAGGCGGTTTTAGCTTTCTCAGATAATTCCGAGCCTAAAAGCGGAAAGACATCAGCCTTCTTGCGTCTCTTGAAAAAGGTGGCTAGAGCAACTCCTGAAATTATGGAGACAATGGCAGGCAATGCCGATAGGATAAAGCTATCCTGATAGTAGAATTTCATAAGAGTGGTCAATCCCAGATACTGCATGAGGGCATAGATCGCGATGGCGATTATAATGGCGTTGAGAGCCCATACTGTTCGCTCAAAACGACGATATTCCCTCATCAGTCGAGCCAATGGTCGTAGGAACTCATAGTGCCCATTCACATAGTTTAATCTGATGATGCGGATAAGTAGTTTTTGGAAGTTCAGTCTGCCCTCCCCCCTGGTCATCGGATGAGCAAGGGAGTGATAAGAGTTTAGGGCTGGGAAAATTCATCTGCGGACAAGAGCGGCCGATTTGTTTGGATTAGATGTTTGAGGATGCGTGTTTTTCTCCCGATGCCATGGTCCTGTCATGGTTCTGTCATGCTCACCCAACTTCACGATGCGGCTTGAATTGCCGATGGAAGAGAAACATCAAATATATGCAATGGCCTAAATGGAGAATCGGAAGGTTTTTTCAATGATTCAAGAAGAACTCTCAAAAACGCTCAATCCGAAGCAGGTCCAGTACATGAGGATGGATCTTCCTGATCCGAGGAACGGCGAGTATCTTCTGGCTGTGTTTCACCTGATCCCCAGCGGCGAGCTCAACATTATGCAAGCCGCAGCCGAGGTCGCAGCTGAGAGCTCAACAGGCACCAATTTTGCCGTGAAGACCGAGACTCCCTTCTCAAGGGTGATGAACGCCCTCGTCTACAAGGTTGACATCGAGAAGAACCTGGTCTGGATCGCCTATCCCTGGCGCCTGTTCGATAGAAACGGCAACGTCCAGAACATCATGACCTACATCGCCGGGAACGCCCTCGGCATGAAGGAGATCAAGGCTCTCAAGCTCCTGGACATCTGGTTCCCCCCCTCCATGCTGGAGCAGTACGACGGCCCAAGCTATACACTCGACGACATGAGAACCTACCTCAATGTGCACGACAGGCCGATACTCGGGACCATAATCAAACCCAAGATGGGGCTCACCTCTTCGGAGTACGCCGAGGTCTGCTATGACTTCTGGGTGGGCGGAGGCGACTTCGTCAAGAACGACGAGCCCCAAGCCGACCAGGACTTCTGCCCCTACGACAAAATGGTCAAGTATGTCAAGATGGCAATGGACAAGGCGGTCAAGGAGACGGGGAAGAAGAAGGTCCACTCGTTCAACGTATCCTCGGCCGATTTCGACACCATGATCGAAAGGTGCGAGATGATCAGGGAGGCGGGCTTCGAGCCGGGTTCATACGCCTTCCTCATAGACGGCATCACCGCCGGGTGGATGGCGGTGCAGACGCTGAGACGGAGGTATCCGGATGTCTTTTTGCACTTCCACAGGGCAGGCCACGGTGGCTTTACCAGGCCGGAGAACCCCATTGGCTTCTCAGTGCTAGTGCTCTCCAAGTTTGCCAGGTTGGCAGGCGCATCAGGTATCCACACCGGGACGGCAGGCGTCGGCAAGATGGCAGGCAGTCCCGAGGAGGACGTAACTGCGGCGAGGAACATCCTGAAAGTCGAGGGAAAGGGTCACTTCTTCACCCAGAACTGGGGAAGGATCCCGCCGCAGGACGACGATGCCATCAAGATGGTCGAGATGGACGATGCTCACCACGTTGTCCTGGAGGACGACTCCTGGCGCGGCCTCAAGAAATGCTGCCCGATCATCTCTGGAGGACTAAACCCGACGCTCCTCGAGCCTTTCATCGATGTCATGGGAGGAATCGATTTCATTACGACCATGGGCGCGGGTTGCCACGCTCACCCGAGAGGAACACGCGCTGGTGCGATGGCCCTTGTGCAGGCATGCGAAGCCTACAAGAATAAGATCGACATCGCGGACTATGCGAAGGATCACAGAGAACTCGCCGAGGCGATCGAGTTCTTCAGCAAGAAGAAAAAGAAGTGATCTTTTATATCCAGTTGATATTTTTTATTTTTCCTTTTTCATTAAGCCACAATATCGCAAAGCCCAGAAGCCAAGCCGTTAGGAGTAAGTTTGTAGATCTTACCACCTAAATCAACTGTTACATGATTTTCATGCGGGGTTGCGTCGAAATTATGAGTAACAAGATAAAAAGCCAGATCCCTAACACCCATGCTCGGATCGTCGAAACCGGATATCAACGAATTCAGACTAGATAATGAATCATTCGATGCACTCACCAATGACATGCTCGCCGCAAATGTGAACAAGATGAAACTTATTGCACATATATTCCTCCTGGGCATAGCTGCATCTAAAAACTCGATAAGTCATATAGACGATTGCATCCATTTTTCAGTCAAAATTAACGGATTTGACCAATGCTCGGTAGTATGTCGATTCTTCTGTAAATTGGCTGGCCCTGTTATCCCACAGCTCAATCCGCATGGATCATGACCAAACAATGGCGAAAGATTCTTATGAAAATGGCCAGGATAGAATAGACATCCGATTTGCATCCCCGCACTTATGGAGAATTTATCATGAGAATTGCTGCTTTAGCCCGTATGGTAGCTTTGATGTCTCTATCGGTCTTAGCTGCCATTACCTTATGTATAGCTTCCGATCAGACCGCTTCGGCGGACGAGGTTATCGCCTTTTTGGATGAAGCTGTAGCTTATGTGGACAACAATGGTATGGAGAACGCTCTCCAAGAGTTCAACGATCCAACTGGATCTTTTGTTCGGGGAGATCTCTACATCTTCGCATATGATTTCAATGGAACCTGCCTCGCCCATCCTATCAATCCTGAATTGGTCGGCCAAACCGGCCTGTTGGATATCAATGATGTGGATGTGGTAGGCCGCGAGATTGCACTGGCCAAGAGAGGCGGCGGAACTATGTATATCGTCTTCTCGAATCCATCTCATGAAGGCAAGGAGGAGCTAAAACAAATCCATCTTGAGAATGTGAATGATAGCATGTACCTTGGATCTGGGCGGTACCTTTCTGACATCCGGGCATCATTCGATCAGGGGGAAAGAGATGAGCTTGTAGCTTTTGTGAATGAAGCCTTGAAGTACGCCCAGGAGAATGGCAAAGAGAAAGCTCTTCAGGCATTCAACGATCCAGAAGGCAATTTCGCCCGAGACGGACTTTACATCTTTGCCTACGACTATGAGGGACAGAACTTGGCGCTTTCCCATCAGCCTGAGCTGGTCGGCACAAACCGCATCGATGCTCAGGATCCCAATGGAGTATATTTCATTCAGCAGATCACAGATATGGCCAAAAATGGAGATGGCTTTGCCTATTACGTCTACCCAGACCCATCTAACAACATGACCCAAGAATTGAAGCTCAGCTACGTTATGGATGTCGATGGTACCTGGTTCCTGGGATCGGGCATCTATTCAAGCGATTAGGATTCAAGCTGCGGGGGGAGAGCTCAGCCCCCTCAGTATCCTTCAACAGTGGCATCTATAGTCCCAACCTACCTCGATTCAATGCGAGCCCCTCCTGCAAAGCAAAACCGATTAGGTCACATCCTCCTGCCAATGGTGACGTTCTCAAATGCCTTTTTCATAATTCCCATTCCATGGGACGACAGGAGACTGTGGCACGGTCACGAATCGCCATTGAGAATAATATTAATAAATTATATAATTATAATAATAGCCTGGATTAAACTTAAATAGTCGAATAGCATACCTGGCTGCAGGAGGTTTTTCCAAAAATTTGGGAGTATTAAGCCCCAATTATTCTGACATACAGATCATTATTGAAAAATTGTAATATATTAGTCAGAGATTTTTTTGAATCTGGATCAAAATTTGCGGAAGTGAGAGAATGAAGTTATGCTCAAAGGCCGTTTTTGCGGCTGCCATTTTATTGATTGCGTTTAGCGAGATTTCAGTTATCTATGCAGAATCTGCCGATACGAGGAATGATGCGACCGAATACACCATTGCTGCCAACCTGCTGGCCAACAATTCTCCCGCCTGGAGCAACAACCAGGAAGACTTCGATTTTGCCAATAGAGGGTTCATCGCTACCGATAGTCCCCTGATCATCCCCTCTCTCTATCCGGGTTTCACCTCCTGGAATATGGAAGAGTTCTCCTTCCTGGACAATGCGACCTGTCCGGATACAATAAACCCCCTTCTCTACAGGCATGCAAAGCTGAACAAGATCAACGGTCTATTCGAGGTCGTAGCTGGCATCTACCAGGTCAGAGGATACGATCTCACATCAATGAGCCTCATCAAAAGCGATACCGGCTGGATAATCATAGATCCCATGATGACTGTGGAGACCGCCAGGGCGGCCATGGACCTGGTTAACAGAACACTGGGATACTATCCGGTCAAGGCAGTCATCTATTCTCACCCTCATGTGGATCATTACCAGGGAGTGAAGGGAGTGATCACTGAGAAGCAGGTTGCATCGGGTGAGGTTGAGGTCATAGCCCCTGCTGGATTCATGGACCATGCAATCAGCGAGAATGTCTATGCTGGGACGGCTATGCAAAGGCGGGGCATGTACATGTACGGAGGCCTCCTTCCTCATGATGAGAAGGGTCTTGTGGATAACGGTCTGGGAAAACGAACCCCATTTGGATCGGCATCCCTCATCGCTCCGACGATCGATATCACCGAGACCGGCCAGAACCTGACCATCGACGGAGTCGATATGCAGTTCCATTACTGCACCAATACGGAAGCTCCCGTGGAGATAGACATCTGGTTCCCAGATCACAAAGCGCTTTTCATGGCTGAGAATTGCGTGGCAACGCTGCATAACATTCTGACTCTGCGGGGAGCACAGATCAGGGATCCTCTCTCCTGGGCAGAATGCCTGGATGAGGCACGAAGGCTTTACGGAGACCAGGCAGAGGTGGTGTTTACCGCCCACAACTGGCCCAGGTACGGTAACGATAAGGTCATTGAGCTTTTAGAAAACCAGCGGGATATGTACAAGTACATCAATGATCAGACCCTGAACCTCATCAACAAGGGCTATACCATGGATGAGATCGCAAATATGATCGTTCTTCCCCAATCCCTGCAGAAGTACTGGTATACTCATGGATTCTACGGCCAGATATACATGGGTGTAAAGGCCACATATCAGAAATACCTGGGATTCTACGATGCCAATCCCATCAACCTGAAACGGCTTCCTCCTGAGGAGTTTGCCCGAAATATAACCGAGTACATGGGAGGGGCAGATGCTGTCCTGGAGAGGCTGGCCAGAGATTATGACGCTGGCAACTATCAACTGGTGGCCACTATCGCCAATTACCTGGTCTTTGCTGATCCCGACAATATAAAGGCCCGTGAGATGGAGGCTGCTGCCCTGGAGCAGCTTGGATATCAGGCGGAATCTGGACCGGCCCGGAATGCCTATCTGGTGGGAGCTATGGAGCTTCGCAGCAAAGAGCCAGTGCAGGCAATGAACATGATATCTGCAGATGTGATATCTGCCATGTCAATCAACCAGCTCTTAGACTACATAGCAGTGAGGCTGAATAGCCAGAAGGCGGACGGCGAGGACTTCAGGATGAACATGATAATCAATGATACCGGCGAGAGCGCACTGATTCAGGTCAATAACAGCGTGCTGGTCTACTGGATCGATGAGCACTCAGATGAAGCTGCCCTCACTGTCCATATGCCGCGCAAGACTCTTGAACAGCTGGCGCTCGATCCATCCGTTCCACCGGCAAATGTGACCATTGAAGGAGATGCCTCGGTGTTTGAGGGATTTGTTGGGGTGCTGGACCTATTTGATCCCTCATTCAACATTATCCTTCCCTAAACTTTTTCCGGGGCAACCATTCTGAGGGAGACAAATCCTTTTTTCTTTTTTTATATCTTCAATCCAAGAGCTTTTGCTATTCGCGTTGTTTTTCGGTATATTTTAGCCTTCTTGGCGTCGGATACTCCGGCCGGAGTAGAGAAATACATGGTTGGGACAGACTGGAAGCGAGATCGTGACTCTCTGGCAAACATCGCGTGAGGGCATCCGTCCCCCCAGTTACCTATCTCTTATATCAGCTTCCTACCCGTGGATCCTCGCCACCCGCCCCACCTGGCCGTCGGCGAGACGGACCTTGATCCCGTGAGGGTGGAAAGAAGAGTTCGTCAGGATCTGCGCTACCACTCCCTCGGTCCTCTTCCCCGTCCTCTGGTCCTTCTTGAGGACTATCTCCACCTTCAGCCCCGGCTTTATGTCCTTCCTATTCTTCCCGTCCATGCTCTTCCTTTCCCTTTCATATGTGAGCTTCAGCGTCCGTGGATCTTGGAGGTGTCGAAGACCATCTCTTCATCGAGCCTGCCAGCGTATCGGACAGGCACGGAGTCGCCGGCCTTTGCCCCATCCATCTCCGGGCCTCCCGGATGATAGTCATAGATCCGATAGATATTTAGATGGCGGTTTATCCCTGGAATGGGACTGGATGAAATGGAATGATCTGATGTCGCTTATAGTGGGCCGAGCCGATCACGTCACATCCTTGTAGCCGGTGGTGACGTTCTCGAAGAGCTCCCTTAATCTGCCTGCAATCTCCGGCGAGAGCCTTCTTTCAACCGCATCCAAGAAGACCTCCGCACATTGCGGTGCAATGCACAACAGGCATTCCGAGCCGTCCATGGCCCTCTCCGCCAGATACTTGAGATCCTCATCAGGCAGCTTATCCAGCCTGAACAGAAAATCCTCCCTATCGGTTATATAGTATCTGGAGATGGATGCAAGCAAGCTGCCCGCTTCTCCTTTTTCCAGCTCTTCGATGTGCGGCTTGACCAACTTTTTCAATATGTGAATATCCTTTCGGTTGAGCTTCTTCATCCACATCACCTGCACCATCAATTGTTACCTTTCCTTATATTCCTATGCTAATCGATGCAAAAAATATGGCATAATCAGGAATGAGAAGCAGCAATGCAGAGCAACTGCCCGGGATATCCGTAAAGGAGGCCAAGATCTTGCTGAATTCTGCTGGAACGAAGATCCAAAAAGGCGCTAAAATGCCCGCAGAGGTCCGTTCGGTCCAGGCAATCTGAGAGTCACAAGGCGAGAAAGATCATAATAAAAGAAACCTCATGATCCGATGCTTCATCTTATTTCGCATTTCCACCGACAGGTATATCAACCGGATTGATCACTCAAGAGACGTTACATTTTCATCGATTCAAAGAGATTTGTTGAGATGTCTTTTGTAGCGAGTTCGATTCTTTGAATCGATCCAAATGGTACGTGAATAAAATGTTTGAGAGAAAATACGAAAACAGAGGTAGCTCCGGCGGAAGCCGCGGTGGCTACAACAGCGGTCCGAGAGAAATGACAGATGTAACTTGCTCAGAATGCGGCAAGCAAACCCAGGTACCATTCAAACCGGATGGATCCAGGCCGGTTTACTGCAGCGAGTGCTACCAGAAGCACAGGCCTGCCAGGTCTTCTGGAAGGTACTGAACAATATCTGTTCTAGTCGAATTACATCTATAAATCGGCTAGTTGGGGCGTCATCCTGCCCTTCAGATTTCCAACTTTTTCGCAGCGTGCAGCGTCACCTGATGCACGAGATATTGAGACCTTTGAGGATGGAAAGGAGCTAAAGGATTTTGACTGAGCACAAGCAGACCGCAATTCACGATCCTGCATCAGACACGATGATCGAGGTGGACGAACGAATAGCACCACTGCTGGAAGCCATCTGGGACTGCGGTATCATCACCTGCAATTCCTGTCAAGAAAATAAGCCGGGCATCATATGGATCGAGTTTCTCGCTGCCGAAGATGCAGAGGCGCTTTTGGCACGCATAGTATCGGGTCTTGATCCCATCAACGACCCAGAAGCTAACAACTGGCTGTACTCCAGAATAATGGGCTCAAATGGAGGCTGGCAATATGCTGGTCATCCTCATGATGCAAGAGAGTACATTGACCAGGAATCCGGTACAGTAGAATTGAATCCCTCCCAAGCATGCGGACTTACGTTATCCATATCCATCCGCTTTCCTGTGAGCGATTATGAGATACTGTGCGATCTTCTCCGCACAAAACAGCAATGCTTAATTGCTGCCGAAGGTCTATAGATAGCTTGGGATAGTTTAATTAATTAATCCCGTTAACCAAAATAGGGCGCTGAAATGAACTGTGATCTTTGTACTAGGGCACCAGTGGGTGCATGCGTGGGCGAGGCGTACTGTGCATCTCTGCATTTGACGGATGAGGACGCTTGCAGGCTAGCTGCTGAAGCCTGCCTCTCCTGGTGGCAGGAGAGAGATGAAGTGACCGAGGCGGACGATATTCTCTGGCGCATGTCGGAAGACCGAATTAATGAATTGGCTTGTGATCCCTGGAAGGCCAGGGCGTATCTGGCCGAGAGGAGGTCAGAGAGCTGATTAGCTCCTCGTAATACTATTAATTCTTGCCTTCAGTTCTTGTCATTTGTTCGCCTGCATTCTCTCTCTTATGCTTTTCTGACAGGTGAGGACTTGTGCGGGTATGGTTGTTAAGTACTCTGCAGTCGAATACACATCCTATCCAGAGGTTGCCTTCACATGAGTCTCAAGCTGTTCCAAGGCCCAGGCCATTAAGAACATCCAGAAGGATTATGTCGTGGCCCATGGCCGGTGACGGGGTGAGCGATGCTCCTGGTGTCGCTCCAGCGGATGTGAGAATTACCATGGCCCCGGCACAGATGCAACGGTTGAGTCGACAGACATAAAATGCTGGTCAGGGACGATCCAAAAGATGTGATAGACATGGCGGGTCAGTCGAAGAAGACCGGAAGGAAGCATGACCCTGAACCGGATCTACGCGACAGGCTTCTGAAGATGTGATTCTAACGATTGAGGTTGATGGGTGCTTGAGATGATAAGAACTGAGAGGGTTTACAGTGCTCCTGCAAGCGGCGGATTCAGAATACTGGTGGATAGGCTCTGGCCCAGGGGCTTGGCCAAAGATGAGACACGAATCGATCTCTGGATGAAGGACATAGCTCCCAGCAATGAGCTTAGAAAATGGTTTGGCCACGATCCAGGCAAATGGGAGGAGTTCAAAGAGAGATTCTTCAGAGAACTTGACTTGAAGGCGGAGCTTGTGGATCAGCTAATTTCCAAAGCAGAGGAATCTGATCTGATCTTTTTATATGCGGCAAAAGATGCCGAGCACAATAACGCAGTGGCATTGAAAGAATATCTTGAGGCCAGAATGAAAATGCCTGGTTCGTTGCCTCTGGATCATCATAGCATCTGAATCAAATCGCCTCGGGGAGCAAGATTATGCCCAAACCACATATTCTGTGCCGGGCAGGACGATCTCATCAATGTCGAATGGCATGTACATTCGTCGGTCGATCAAGATAAAAAAAGAAAAAATGCATACTGTTTAATTATATCCTTTTCATGATATAATGATCAGGATGAAATGAACCCATCCATCGAGCAAACGTATATATTCATGCTTAGTAGTGACATATTGGTGAAAGGAGGCTAACCAGACTGGCTACCATCTCTGGCGCAGACTGGATAAATGAGATCGAAGGCTTAGCGGAGATTCAAAGCAAAACCGGATAGACAAGAGGTATAGAAATGCAGGATAACGAGCATAAGAGGCTGGTGGAGATGATAGATGGATACAAAGGCAAAGAGGGGTCTCTCATTCAGCTTCTTTTGGACCTGCAAAGCGAGTTCAACTGGATCTCAAAAGATGCCCTCCAAGAGATATCCGAGAGACTGAAGATCCCACCCAGCCGGATATACAGAATAGCAAGCTTCTATGAGGCCATAAGCCTCAAGCCCATTGGGAAGCACAAAATAAGCGTCTGCATGGGCACAGCCTGCCAGGTGCGAGGCTCTGGAATGATACTGGACAGGACTGAATCTAAGCTGAAGATAAAACAGGGCGGGACTACCCCGGATATGAGATTCACTCTGAAACGAGTCAACTGCCTGGGATGCTGCGCCATAGGTCCTGTAATGGTCGTGGATGACGACTACCATGGCCGGCTCACATCGGACAGAGTGGAAAGGATAATCAAGAAGTACGATTGAGCATAAAGCAGATGAATCTGGGCCTGAAGCTGGAAATAGGATGGATATCAAGTTGCGCACAACGAGTCAGCAGGAATTGCTATAAAGCAAGAATGACCACTTCCATCAGGAATCAGGGCGTGTAGCAGGATGGTGAGGCTCAGATCAATTGAGGGGCTTGAACAGCTCAGATCAGATATTCTGTCCAGCAGAGACAGCACAAAGCCCCTGGTCGCAATCTGCGCCGGAACGGGCTGCTTGACCCTCGGCGCCAGACTAGTGGTCAGGGCCTTTCAAGAATACTTGATCAAAAAGGGCCTGGAAAAGGAGATAGAGATCAAGGAGACCGGTTGCCCTGGCTTTTGCGAAAAAGGAACTTTAGTGGTGGTCTACCCCAGAGGTGTCTACTATATTGGTGTCCACCAGGATGATGTCCCTGATATCGTGGAGGAGACGATACTCAAAGGCAACCTGGTCGACCGCCTTCTCTACAAGGATCCAGAAACGGAAGAGAATGCCGTCGTTGAGAGCGAAATTCCTTTTTATAAATACCAGATGAGGCATCTTATAAAAAATAACATAAAAATAAATCCTAGAAATATAGAAGATTATATAGCTCTGGGCGGATACAGTGCCCTGGCCAGAGCTCTATCCGAGATGACCCCGGAAGAGGTGATCGAGGAGGTGAAGAGATCAAACCTCCGGGGCAGAGGTGGTGGCGGATTTCCCACCGGACGAAAATGGAAATCGACCCGAGAGGCCCCAGGAGAGCCCAAATATGTGATCGTCAACTGCGATGAAGGCGATCCAGGAGCATTTATGGACCGGGCTCTCATGGAGGGTAATCCTCATAGCGTCCTGGAGGGGCTGATCATCGCCGCCTACGCCATGGGATCGCATAAGGGCTTCATCTATGTGCGCATGGAATACCCTCTAGCGGTCCAGAATGCCACGCTCGCCCTCCAACAGGCCCGGGAGTACGGCCTCTTGGGTGAGAATATTCTGGGCACTGGCTTTGATTTTGATGTGAGCATTCATAGGGGTGCCGGCTCCTTTGTCTCCGGAGAGTCGACCGCTCTGATGAACGCCCTGGAGGGATGGGTGGGCGAGCCCAGGCCCAAGTACGTCCACACCTCTCAAAAAGGCCTCTGGGGCCGGCCGAGCGCCCTGAACAACGTTGAGACCTTTGCCAATGTGCCTTTGATCATAGAGCACGGTGCAAAATGGTTCAACTCCATTGGAACCGAGAGGAGCAAAGGGACCAAGATCTTCTCTCTGGTAGGCAAGGTCAATAACACCGGTCTGGTGGAGGTCCCTATGGGCATGACCCTGGCCGATATAATATACAAGATTGGAGGGGGAATTCCCGGGAACAAGAAGCTCAAAGGGGTGCAGACCGGAGGGCCGTCTGGTGGGATAATTCCGGCCAGGTATCTGAATACGCCAGTGGACTTTGATGAATTGACAAGTCTGGGCTCTATGATGGGTTCGGGGAGCATTATCGTCATCGATGAGGATACCTGTGCAGTCGATCTGGCCCGTTACTTTGTGGACTTCCTCTGCAGCGAGTCCTGCGGCAAATGCCTACCCTGCCGGGAGGGGCTGAAACGGATGAGAGAGATTCTTGATGCAATCGAGTCCGGCCGGGGGACGGAGACGGATATCCAGACCCTGCAGGAGATTGCAGAATTGATGAGAACGGCATCGCTCTGCGCCCTGGGGCGAACGGCAGTCAATCCGGTCCTGAGCACTATTCGTTATTTCCGAGAGGAGTATGATGCCCATATCAAAGATAAGAGATGTCCCGCCCTATCCTGCAAGTCTCTTGTGTCTTATTCCATCGATCCTGAGATCTGCATAGGCTGCGACCTGTGCCGGGAGAACTGTCCTCAGGGGGCGATCTATAAGGACGACGGAGGATTCGCGGTTGTTGATCAATCGAAATGCATGCGATGCGGGATATGCTTTGAGATCTGCCCCAAAAAGGTTAGAGCTGTCGTAAGAGAGTCTAAAGGCCTCCCAGGAGGGAAGAGATGATCCGGAAGAGCCGAGTTGTGCGTCTGGATAAGAGCGGCGAGAAGCACGAGATGAGATTTGAGGTATGAGAGTTGAGATTCTGGATCGATGATCAGCAGTTAGAAGCCCAGACCTCCAGCACCATTCTTGAGGCTGCCCTGTCTGCAGGAATTAAAATTCCCACTCTGTGCCATCATCCCGCACTTGAATCCTATGGGTCTTGCAGGCTCTGTACGGTGGAGATTGAAAAGAATGGAAAGAAGAGGTTCGTCACCGCCTGCAACTATCCGATAGAAGACGGTCTGGTGGTCAGGACTGCCACCCCCGCGGTCCTGGATATCCGGCGGATGATCGCTGAGCTCTTATTGTCCAGATGCCCGAAAGAGAAGCAGATCCAGGACCTGGCCAGAGAGTATGGAGTCATTGAGCCTCGATTTAAGCTCGAAGAGGAGAAATGCATTCTCTGCGGGCTTTGTTGCCGGGTATGTGGTGAGATGGTGGGTGTATTCGCCATCAATTTCCAAAACAGGGGAACAGAGAGGAGTGTGGGCGCGCCGTATGGAGAGCTCTCGAAGGACTGCATAGCCTGTGGTGCCTGCTCTCTGGTATGCCCCACCAGTGCCATATCCGCTCAGAGAAACATCTTCCCGCTCACTGCAGAAGATATCATCGGGATCGAAGAGGAGCATCTGTCCGGCGAAAGGGATGTGGATCTGGGAGTGTATAGCGAGCTTTTCGCCGCCAGAACAGAGATCCAGGGACAGGATGGAGGGGTTGTCACCTCCCTTCTTGCTCGATGCCTGGATAAAGGCGTCATTGATGCTGCTGTGGTAGTTTATCAAAGGGAGAATAATGGAGGAAGAGCGGCAGCGGTAGACGATATTGAAGGAGTGATAAAGGCCAAGGGGACAAAATATGTGCGCGTATCCGCTCTGGCGCCGCTGATTGATGCTTTGAGAGGAGGAAAGAGAAGGGTTGCTGTGGTTGGCACTCCCTGCCAGATCAGAGTGATCAGAAAATTGGAGCAACTGGATTACTTCAAGGACGAGTTTCCAGATGCAGAGATCTTTCTCGTTGGCCTGTTTTGCTTCGAGAGCTTCGATTACAGAAGACTGAGAGATCATGCTAAAGGGCTTTTGGGCATAGATATAGAGGATGCGGATAAAATTCAGATCGCAAAAGGGAGATACATTGCGACTCTGGATGGAATGGAGCACTCCTGCAGCGTGCGGGAGCTGGAAAATGACATCCGTGAAGGATGCCGGTTTTGCGGCGATCTGGTCTCAAGGCTGGCCGATATCTCCATAGGCTCAGTGGGAAGCGCGGAAGGATACTCCTCAGTGATCGTCAGATCGGAAAAGGGGAAGAAGTTGCTGGATGGGCTATCTTTTTGCAGAGAAAAGGCAGTTCGAGAGGACATCGTGAAGCTGGCCAGGATGAAGAGGCGAAATGCAGACCGCAATCTTGAGAGGATCAGAAAAGGAGTGGAGTGCTCTCAATCGACCAAGTCTCCTTGATCAGACAAAAGCCTCTATATCCTGTCTGGGCATGGGATAATCAGATGGGCTGAACCCCTGATGCTTCCCCTGGGCGCAGTATGCGGCTATCTCATCCAGGCGGACCAATAGGGCATACTCTTTTATATGCCAGTCCTTTCTCCTCCTATCAGTCTCTCGAATCTCGATCCAGCCCTTTCTCCAAAATGATAACAGCATATCAAATCCACCCTTTTCCACATTATAGTGTCCGGTATCGAGTTCACTGCAATCCATTCCATTCATACTGTAGAAGCTGTCTATCATCCTCAATATATTGTGGAGCTCTCCCATTTTTTGCAGATATTCGATAAACTCCCTAAATCCACTATCCAGTAACTTTGCTCTCCCCTTCATTTTCCATCCCCTTTATCGCCTGTTAATCCCTTCTAACATCTATAAATATTTTTTTAATTATGTACAGTTTTATTTTTTCTTTTCATATATCTCGTTCATCTCGTTGAGAGAACGATGCTGCCATTAATTACATAACAAACAAAAGTTATTAATATAATGAATACATATCCTCCATCGGAGTAGCAGAAATGGAAGAAAATGATCAAGAGTTCTTGCGCGCACTTCATGAGGAGAAGATAAGAACCCAGAATGAACGCGCAAAGCTAATCACCATGAAGCTGGCTTTTATTACCGTCCTCTTTGGAGTAAGTTCAGTGGATGTCAAGATTGAGATTGCCAGGATCTTCTGGCTGATTTATTTCGTCCCTCTGGTGGCGATAAGCTACGATCTATACATCATGTCCGCCGATTCCAGGATCAAGCGCATAGGTGTATTTCTGGGCAGGCACCCTATCTCCCTAGCGGGAAAGGCGGAGCAAGAATGGGAGCGCTTCTGCACCTCTTATCGGGATAGCCTGGCACCATCTGCCAATATGTTCTTCTCGGTGATTGTAACCCTGGGAGCAGCAGCCTTTATTCATTCTCAGCAGAGCTGGACGGAGCATCTAATGAAGTTGTGGTTTGCGGTCTGGCTGGTAATATCCCTGGGAGTGATCATCGCCCTTTGGATGAGGCATCAGGCCCTCATAAAGAACATTGGCAATTATACACCCAATGATAATAAAAATAAAAAGAGATATATGGGATTGTGACGATTATGGGATGTGAGAAAGATGTCTCATCCCATTTGGGGATCAATGATTGCGATATCTCAATCTTTTATAATTCATCGACAATTATCGTTATAAAAAACCTTAATTATAGCCTGTGCTAAGCACTCAAGATAAATTTCCAGAAAAATTGTCAGTGCACGATTAACGCTGAGGAACGGTGGGGTTTATGTTGACTTTAAAAGAGAGAGAGATAAAAAGAGCAGTTAAAGAAGGATACGCTCGTATTGCCAAGCAGGCAACATCCGACTATGCCTCACGGTGCTGCTCAGGGGATGCTGATATTCCAGAGGAGCTGAGCAAGAGGATGGGCTACACTGAGGAGGAGATCCAAGCTGCTCCGCCGGAGTCAAACCTCGGCCTGGGCTGCGGCAACCCAGTAGCTCTGGCATCGTTATCCGAGGGGGAGATCGTCCTGGACATGGGCTCAGGAGCGGGATTTGACTGTTTCCTGGCATCCGACAGGGTTGGGCCATCAGGCAAGGTAATTGGTGTTGACATAACCTCTGAGATGGTGGAAAAGGCCAGGGCGAACTCCCGAAAGGGCGGCTATGCTAACATCGACTTCCGGCAGGGAGACCTTGAAAATATGCCGGTGGCGGACAACTATGTGGATGTGGTCATCTCCAACTGCGTGATCAACCTCATCCCCAATAAGAGAATGGCATTCAGGGAGGCCTTCAGGGTTTTAAAGCCAGGAGGAAGGCTGGCAGTCTCTGATGTGGTGCTGCTCAAGGAGCTGCCGGAGTTTGTCAAGAGCTCCACAGAAGCTTATATCGGCTGCCTGGCAGGTGCCATCATGAAGGATGATTACCTGGATATCATAAAGAGCATAGGCTTCAGAGATGTGCGGGTTGTGGCAGAATCCAGATTTCCTGTCGAGTCTCTGATCTCCGAGAGATCTGGCTGCAGCACACCTACAGATCCCGCGATCACCCCTGAGCAGCAGAAGAAGGTTGCGGATTCCGTCTTGAGCATAAAGATATGTGCGATCAAGCCCTAAAATCAGCACCTCTGAGAGCATCAAGGCATTGGATAGGGATCTTGAGGACTATTGCATTGGATGGATTCAGAACTCCTGCAAAGCCTCCTGATAGCATTTGAACGTCCTATGGTTGAAGCAGACGGCTATTATATCACCTGCGTTTTTGTCCTCTAGATTGCGCCTCATCTCCCAGATAGCAATACGACAGGCCCGCTCTATGGGAAAGCCATAAGCCCCTGTGCTTATGGCTGGGAAGGCTATGCTCTTTATTTCGTACTTCTCTGCCAGGGCAAAGCAGCTCTGATAGCATCTGGCGAGAAGCTGATCCTCGCCCTCTGATCCACCCCTCCAGACCGGCCCAACGGTGTGAATGACAAAGCGAGCGGGAAGCCTATAGCCCCTGGTGATGCGCGCCTCTCCCACCGGACAGCCGCCGATCTGCCTGCATTCTCCCAAGAGCTCCGGTCCTGCTGCCTTGTGAATGGCGCCGTCGACCCCGCCTCCTCCCAGCAGAGAGCTGTTGGCGGCATTGACAATGGCATCGACCTTTAATGTGGTGATATCGGCCATGAGCAGTTTTATTTTCTGTCCGATCTTCATTCCTCCTATCCGCCAATTGGCTATCCATATCTAAGAGAAATTAACCTTTCCATAATCATCTCGCTGCATCATAATCTTTTTAAAAAAATGTATACCTATTATATTCCACCGAAAGCTTTTTTTCCTTTAGCAGCTTCACTAATGCCGATAGTGGTCAGGTGGATTGTGGTTAAAATAATAAGATCTGCAAAGCGCTTACAGGCTCCAATATTTCTCCCAGCGGCTATCATATCTATCCTTATTTTGTTATTTCAGACCATTCTAATAGAGGTGATAGATGATAAAAGGTCGATCCTGTTCATGAATAATCTTCTTTCCACCTCAAGCTCAATAGTCGCCTTTCTATGTTTATTATATGCGGCAAATAATATGGAAGGGAGGTCCAAGAAAGCCTGGTTGATGATGGCTGTTGCCATGCTTTTTAATTCTTTTGGAGAGGGAACCTGGGCATTTATAGAGTTCGTTTTGCAGGAAGATCCATTCCCATCTGTGGCAGACTTCGGCTATCTGATGTTCTATCCTCTCTTTGCAGCAGGTATTTTTCTGTTGCCCAATGCCCCTCTTTCTCCTCGGGAGAGGCTCGGGGTCATCCTGGATTCGGCAATTGTAATAATATCAGCTGCTCTGGTATTTTGGATCTTCTTCTTCGCCCCTGTAGTATCATCATTGAATACGATCACTTTGGAATTGACGATTTCTTTAGCCTATTCTATGATGGATATCGTCCTCTTCGTTGCCCTTGTGCGACTGGTCTTGAGCAAGCTTGATGCTTCAACCATTACCCCTGCCCTTTTTCTGGCTGCTGGAATGGCTATAGTACTGGTCGCAGATGCGGTGTTCAGCATTCAAACACAAAAAGGGACTTACATCTCAGGCGGTCATCTGGATACGTTCTGGATCTCAAGCAACCTTTTTATGGCATTGGCAGGACTGTTGCAGGCAAATCCTTATCCCTTTGATCCATTAAAAACTCTGAGCAGAAGGATTTGCAGCAAATCCACTATTATGCCCTATCTGCCATACCTGGGAATTGGAGCCACATTCTCTCTTCTCATCTGGGGATATGAATACTCCCGAGCAATCAACCAATCCATAATAGCAGCCTGCGTAGGGCTGGTCATGGGGCTGATGCTCGTTCGCCAGAAGATAGTCTTCGATGAGAGGAATCAACTGCTCACCACAACGCTTACCGAGATTGAAGAACGCAAGCGCATAGAGAAGTCATTGCGCGAATCAGAGCAGGAGAAGGCGGCAATTCTGGGCGGTTTGAAGAATGTCGCTGTCGAGTATCTCGATCCTTTTATGCGACTAATCTGGATCAATGATAACCTGCAAGAATCAATCGGCCTCTCTGCTGATGAAATGCTTGGCGCTCGTTGTTATGAGGCGGTATTCGGTCGCAGTGAGCCCTGTTCAGGCTGTACAGTGGCACGAGCTATCAATATGGGCGCATCCCAGGAGGGCGATCTGATCACTCCGGACGGGAGGACCTGGATCTCTCGTAGCAGTCCTCTCAAGGATGCAGATGGCAAGATCATCGGGGTAGTCCATGTGCTGATAGATATCAGCGCCCGCAAGAGTGCAGAGCGAGCTCTGAAGGAGTCTGAGCGTCGGCTGGCGGATATCATCGAATTTCTGCCTGACGCCACATTTGTGGTTGACAAAAATGGCAAGGTGATTTCCTGGAACCGCGCCATTGAGAAGATAACCGGTGTTAAGGCCGAGTTGATCCTGGGCAAGGGAGACTATGAATATTCTCTGCCATTTTACGGAGAACGAAGGCCTACACTGATAGATATGGCAAAAGGAATTGATCCAAAGATCGATCCGGAATTTGAAAAGAAATATGAGAACCTAAAGAGAGATGAGGAGAATAACTTGCTGGTTGGCGAGGCCTACATGCCCCTGCAGGGAAAAGGCGATGCATACCTCCTGGGAAGCGCATCTGCGCTCTATGACTCAAATGGAGATTATTGGGGAGCGATCGAATCGATACGTGATATAACAGATCGAAAGCGTGTGGAAGAGGAGCTCCAAAGGTCCAAGGAGATGGCTGAATCAGCTACCCGGGCAAAGTCCGAGTTCCTGGCCAACATGAGCCACGAGATCCGGACGCCAATGAATGCTGTTATCGGTCTTACAGAACTGCTCATGGATGAGAAGGATGAGAAGCTGACTTCGGCGCAAAGGGAATGCGTCGAGATGATCCGCATCAGCGGGGATACTCTCCTCTCTATCATCAATAATATCCTCGATCTCACCAAGATCGAGGCGAACATGACAGAGCTGGAGCACCGGCCAATCGATGTTAAGGGTTGCATTGAATCCTCTATGGATCTCGTGTCCGGGAGCGTCGGCGATAAAAGAATAAAATTTTCATATAAAATCGAAGAGAACGTCCCCCAATTTATCATGGGAGATCCCACAAGGCTCTGTCAGATCCTGATAAACCTGCTCAATAATGCAGTGAAGTTCACCGAGCAAGGCGAGATTGCAGTCTCTGTATCAAACACCAATCTGGATGATGGCGGATATGAGATTCATTTTGCGGTGAAGGATACTGGAATAGGAATCCCTGAAGACAAGATGTCCCGCCTATTTCGATCTTTCAGCCAGGTTGATGCCTCGACGGCACGCAAATATGGCGGCACTGGATTGGGCCTTGCCATAAGCAAGAAGCTCACAGAGATGATGAATGGACGAATGTGGGTTGAGAGCGCTGTTGGAGTGGGTTCAGTATTTCATTTTACAATTCGGGCGGATCCTATCATCGGCGAACCCTTAGATCTGTCAAAGCCGGACAACTTGTACGCACACGGGAAGCAGATCAAGGATCTGGAGAGATCTAATTCCGAATTGAATATCCTGCTAGCAGAGGACAATGTAGTCAATCAGATAGTCACAAAGAAGATGCTCAATAAGCTGGGCTATAATGCGGATGTAGCGTCCAGCGGCATCGAGGCCCTGAAGGCGCTGGAGAAGAAGAGATACGATTTGATATTCATGGACGTGCAGATGCCGGAGATGGACGGCCTGGAGGCAGCGAGGGAGATACGCCGTCGCTGGCCTGAGGGAGGCCCGAAGATAATAGCAGTAACTGCATCTGCTTTTAAAGGAGATCAGGAGATGTGTCTGGCGGCTGGAATGGACGGCTATATAATGAAGCCCACCAAGATAGAGGCTATAAGAGAAGCCCTGCAAGCTGTGGCAAAGGACTAAGCAGGAGAAGGGCTGGGAGATCTTCTGAGCATAGGATCAAGATTCAGGCGGATCGGAAATGAATCGCCCCACTTCAATTGGAGGAACCTGGTATCCTGGTGGTGGCCGATCCGCCTGAATCTTGGCTGTGGCGCCGAACACGAGGCAGCACAACACCGAATCGCACAATCCCCTCAGGGATCCCACAGAATCTCACTTTGTGGCTACATCTCGATTTCGGCATCATCTTGATCTGGTGCCGCCTCATGTCCCGACTGTGTATTGGCACGAGATCTCAGGCAGATTGCTGTGCCAATCACGGGACGCAATTCTTTTTCATCCTGCCTGTTATCCCGCAGGCGCGCAACCGAATGCAATTACCTCGACGGCATGCATCATCTGCATCACGGATTAATGTACCTGCTCCCAGGAGCGGCACGAATTTTTGCTCGCAGGAAGAGGCAAATCAATGGCCAGATTCAGCAGATCACTGTCGGATGCGTTTTGGCCCACAGTACGCCCGCCAGACCCTTTCATGAGACGGCAATCTATCTATATAATCATTATAGATATTTGTAGTTTTCGGTCGGGACTACACAGTCAAGACTGCAATAGGGACTGGAGTGCAGAATCCTGGACGCATTTCGCACCCATATTAGCTCAAACAAAATTGAATTAAGGGTTCATCGATTGACCATCTATTTAAATGATGGCCCGCCAGCTATGATCAACAAATCATAAAATGTTAAAAAACAAGGAGTCCTTAAGATGAACCTGCAAAAGCACGTCAGCCTGAATATCAACGTTCGCGGCCTGGGCGAATCACCGACCCTCGCTATCAATGAGAGGGTAAAGCTATTGCAGGGACAGGGGAAAAAGATCTACAACTTCGGACTGGGTCAATCCCCTTTCCCTGTGCCGGCGCCGGTGGTCGAGGCTCTGCGGCTGCATGCTCATGAAAAAGATTATCTGCCCGTCAAAGGCCTTTCTGCCCTCAAAGAAGCTGTGGCTGGATTCCACAGACAAAAAGATCTGGTGGAGGCTAACTCTGATTGCGTCCTTGTGGGCCCTGGCTCAAAGGAGCTCATGTTCTTGCTGCAGCTGGTATTCTATGGTGAGATCATCGTGCCCACACCCTGCTGGGTCTCCTATGTCCCTCAGGCTCAGATCTTGGGAAAAAAGATAAGCCTGCTTCATACCTCTTTTGAGGATAAATGGCACATAAGTGCTGATCGCCTCCGCCAGCATCTGGAAGGGGAGCAGGATCTATACCGTCCAAGGATATTGGTTCTAAACTATCCTGGAAATCCTGATGGCCTCACCTATACCGCAGATGAGCTCAAAGAGATCGCCAGGGTTGCCCGGGAGTATGAGATCATCCTCCTCTCTGACGAGATCTATGGGCAGCTTCATCACAAGGGCGGTCATGTCTCAGTTGCCCGCTACTATCCAGAGGGGACCATAATCAGCTCCGGCCTGTCCAAGTGGTGCGGTGCTGGTGGCTGGAGGTTGGGAACATTCACCTTTCCTCAGAGCCTGGACTGGCTGATGGAGTCGATGGCAGCTGTAGCCAGCGAGACGTACACCTCGGTGAGCGCACCCATCCAGTATGCCGGTGTGCAGGCATTCCGGGGATCAATGGCCATCGAGCGCTACCTCTGGAACGCCCGCCGTATCCTTTCCGTCCTGGGACAAAGGTGCTACCGAAATTTGGCAGATGCTGGGGTCAGGGTCCATGCGCCCGAGGGTGCATTCTACATGTTCCCGGATTTCTCTCCCTTCTCCAGAAGGCTCGCTAAGAAGAATGTGCTGAACAGCACCATGCTCTGCGAGAGGCTGCTGCAGGAAAAAGGCGTTGCTATGCTGCCGGGAAGAGCGTTCGAGAGGCCCCATGAGGAGCTCACTGCCCGGATATCCTACATCAATTTTGTCGGCAACAGATCCCTGGCAGCGGGAGAGACCATTCCCCCTCACCAGGAGCTTCCAGCTGATTTCATCCAGGCTCACTGCGAAGATACCCTTGCAGGCATAGAGGCGATCGTCGACTGGCTGGAAGAGTAGCCAGTCCCGATTTTTTTAGGCCATCCATTGTGTCGCATAACGATCCTCTTAATAATAATACCATATGCTTCTGTAATCCTCCGGGTTCTCGCCTCTTTTGATCAGCCTCTGAAGGTATCGGTGAATGGAGACATCCGTGTAGATGTAGGGCAACACCCTGGCTATGTTCTTCTCCCAGGGAAGGAAGGAGTATACCCTTCGCCCCTCAGAGGTAATGCCAATCAGCTCATGATTCTGCCAGGCCCGAAGGTGGTCCTTGCCCAGCCCCGGGACATTGAATACCGGCTCATCGGTGCGGAATATGCCCGGAAGCAGCCTTGCCTCTTCCTTGCGCTCCTGCAGGATGCGAGCTATGGGAACAGCATAGTCCTCCATCTCCGTCTTGCCCTTCATATTAAAGGTATAATAGGGGTCCACTCCGATCTGTTTCAAGATAATCCTCAGAGACGACGTCTCAAATTTGCGGCTGTTGGCAAAGGTGAAGACCTGCTGGTTATAGATCTCAATTCCCGTCTTCTTCACCCTTATTATCGCGGCCAGCGTCTCTGGTGTCACCTCATAGGGATGCATGAAATGAGTCACCAGGCAGAGGTTTCTCCTTCCAAGCTCCTGGTAGCTGCCCAGGATCTCGCAGAGCTCTTCGGTGAGCCTCTGGGGGACAGTAGCTGGCGTCCTGCTGGCCACTCTTATGCTCTTCAGGTGAGGGATCTGGGAGAGCCTGTTCAGGATCCTGTCGATCAACGAGTCATCCATCACCAGGGGGTCTCCACCGGTTAGAAGGACATCCATCATCTCTTCATGCTCATAAAACCAATCTATTGCCGCCTCGATCTTCTCCATTGGAGCGAGGGCGGAGGCCATGAGAGGAGAAGAGATCTCCCAGTTGCGCTGGCAGTAGACGCAGATCTGCGGGCAAGACTCATAGGGCTTAACAATGGCCACCCGGGGGTAGCGTCGGGTTATCAGATCTATGGGAGAAGTGTCCCTCTCCCTCATGAAGTCGAAGGCCCACTTCTTGTCCTTTCTGTGGGCGATCATATTCTCCACATAGCTGAGCGGAGGAAAGACCTGCCTGCGAACAGCATAATCCATGTCAGAGGGCTCTTTGTCCATTAGATGGAGATAATGGGGAGTAACGCCGAAAGGCACATGGTTCTCCAGGGCCAGTCTGATGGATGCTTCATGCTCTTCGTCTAATTTTATTGCTCTTTTGATTGTTTCTAATCCCTGAATATCTTTAAAAACATGCCGAAATTGCCATCGCCAATCCTGCCAATCATCCTCGTTGGAGTTGAGGATATCCAGGATCCTCCTTCTATTCTCATCTCGCTTTTCGATAATGCCCGGATCGAGGCCCGATTTATACCTTGACAGGTATCTGTCCATTCGCTCTCCCATTTGGTCCAGGTAATCGGAGCGCATCACTCCTGCGGTCCGGCCCTCAAATTCATCGAAATTCGGTATGTCTATTCCTTCCATCAATCGGGAAGGATATACATCCGCCTTCATTTTCAGCGCTTTAAAGAAATGGGCGAACTCATCGATGAAGTCGTCACCAACGTCAGAATCACCATCGGTGGCCGCCTTCCAGAGGTTTTCCAGGGAAGAGGTGCCGGAGATGCGTTCATTTTTCGGAGATATTACATTCTTGAGTGTTCGTATGGCTTCTTTGAAAAGAACGTAATCCCATGTCTCGATCTCACTTACATCGCATGCATAAGTCCATTCTCTGGCCTCGATGTATCGAGCCACCTTATTGCGGGCGCTTTCTAACGATTTGCTCTCCTTGAGCAGCACATACAGCTCTGGTGCTGCGTCCCAGCATGTATCCCATCTCGCAGTCATGTCATGTGTTCTTCTTGCCGCATTTTACTTTAATTTTTCTTAGATATGGAGTCTTTAAGAAAGCATCATATTTATATAAAAATTCATATGCAATGCCCGACCAAGGCCAAGAAGATCAAGTAAAGATCACATTTTTGGGCTCCTCGCTATCTAGAATGGGTGAACTTGAATCGCAAAAACTCTATGTCTCAGTGCCTCTATGGTAAACCGCGATGCTCTAACCCAACCACAGAGACACAGAGGAACAGAGGCTATAATCTCTGCCCGGACCTCACCCACATAATTCAGCGAAGAGCCCATTTTTGCAGCCCGGAGTCATTCGCTCCCGATGTGGTTAATGAATATTTTCATTTATGCTCAAAAGGGGAATGATCAAAAGATGAATTATCGAGAGACGAATGATCTATAGATGATCTCTGAAGGCCAGTATCAGGAAACCTGGCTATTTCGATGCTCTCCGAAGCTATTCTTATTCCTTCTGATCTCTGTATCTCCTCCAGGATTCTTCTGCTGATTTTGGTTCTTAAGATCCTTCTCTGCCTGGCTGGAGCCACATATCTTGCCGTCAATTCGATCCAGTTGTCAGTGAGCTTAAAGAAGATCCCCGGATCGGTTGAGCTTTTTAAGATGTAATACTTTCTTTGCATATGGGATATCTCCTCTTCAGCGTACTCTTTCATCATATGCGTCTCCTGGATGACGATATCCATGATCAATGATTCAGCAGCTCTCCAATCGCTGTCATAGCTTATTGGGAGGGTTATCTCATCCCACACAAAGCTAAAGTCTTTAGTATAATTATTCACAGCATTGGATAATACCAGAAAGTTGGGCAGAGAGGAGAGCCTGCCGGTATGCTGATCTGAGGAAACCCATTCGCTCATCTCCATGATGGTGGTATGGAGCAAATTGATATCTATTACATCCCCTTTCTTTCCTGCTACCTCTATCCTATCTCCAACTTTATAGATGCTATTGAACATGATCACCAGCCCACCCACTAGGTTCTTTGCCACATCCTGAATGGAGATGGTAAATGCGGCTGCCACCAGGCCGAATCCTAGCAGCAGAGTTCTTATATCTTCCACCCAAATAATCCAAATAATAATAAAATTAATTAATAAATATATGGAATAGAGCATCTTTGAGAAATAATATCTTTTATCGGTGGAGGTGAAATTTTTGATGATACGATCTTCCAGAAGTACTCGGAATACGATATAGATCATCAAAATCGCTATGATAGTGATGATTGTGCGGTTGATATAGCTACTCTGATAAATAAATGTAGTAAGCCACAGCACAAATGCGAAGACCGCCAGGGATGCGGGGATAAACCAGCTTCGAGCCATGAGGATATCGTCCTTGACTATTTTAAGAGGATCAAAGTATATATCAGTATCATCTCTATCCTCATCCAGTCTATTCCTTCCTATACCTCTCTAATCCGACCAGGTCTCGGGCAAGAACATCAGTACCACGGGAAGGATCTCCAGCCGGCCGATGTACATACAAAACGTGGCCAGAACCTTTCCGGATTCGGATATAGCATTGAAATCCATTGCCACCACCCCGAATCCCGGACCCACAACACCAAGACAGCATGCTGCTGCGGAAATAGCAGATAAGGAACCAAACTGGGGGTTTGATGCCTCGGTGATGGAAAAGGCAACGGCTGCAAGGATGAAGATCATTACATACAGCTGAATAAAAAGAATAACGGACTTGACTGTATTCTCCTTGACCACCTTATCTGCCATCCTTATGGTGATAACTGCCTTTGGGTGGAGGCTTCGGATCAGCTCAGCGTGCACATATTTCAGGACTATCAGCACCCTTCCCACCTTCATTCCTCCTCCTGTCGATCCTGTGCATCCACCAATTATCATCAATAGCATCAGGACGAGCTTTGCTGCCAGGGACCAGGAGTCATAATTGAAGTTGTTCACAAAGCCGGTGGTGGTCATAGTGGTGATCACCTGAAATACGGATGAGCGAAGGGCATCGAAGAAGCCTCCCGGTATTTGCCCGAAGATCATCAATATAATAATCGAAATAAACACTATTATGATATAGAACCTGAACTCTGCATCTCTGATCAGATAATTTAAATTTTTCTTTAGTATAATCTGATGATATATGATGAAATTGGTTCCTCCGAGCAAGAGAAAGATGCAGATGATGGCCTCCACCAGAATGCTATTGTATTCCGCAATACTGTAGGCCCTTGGGGAAAAACCTGCAGTTGAAATGCTTGAAAATGATGTGCATAGGGAGTCATAGACCGGGAGGCCTGCTGCCACTAGCAGCAGAGCTTCCATTCCTGTCAATCCAAGATAAATCCCCCAGAAGGCTTTAGCCGTGCTCTTAACCCTGGGTGTCAGCGCCTCTTTCATAAGGCCCAGGCCCTCAACGGAATAAAGCTCTCTTCCTGCCACGCCCAGATTGGGAAGAATGGCGATGAACAGCAGGATTATACCCATACCGCCCAGGAACTGGGAGAAAGATCTCCAGAATAGAAGGCCGAAGTAGGTTTCCTTTATAGTGAGAAGATCGATAAAATTCAGTGTCAGGCCGAAATCGAGCTCGATTATCCCTATAGGGGACCAGTGGATAAGCTGATGTGTGGTTCTCTCTACGAGTGCATAGGCCAGGCTGCTATGCACTGCCTCCTTGCTTAGAGTCCAATAGTGCTGTGAATCATACTCGCTGAGGATGGTAGCTCCCGTTGTAGTAAAACCGGACATCGATTCAAAGAATGCATCGACCAGCCCCAATCCCAGCAGCAAGTAGGGAAGAGCTCCGATCAGCCCTGCCATGAGCCAGCCGAATGAGACGGCAGCAAATGCATCCTTACGTCCCATATCGGATTTCTCCCCAAAATGCTTCAGGATCAGGCCGACGATAATTGCCAGAAGAGAGCTGATGCCAAAGGCCACCACCCCCAGGGGCTCCTTGTAGATGGCGGAGACGATTCCTGGTATGAGCATAAGTGTACCCAGCAGCATAGCCAGCATGCCCAGGATCCTCAGGATGATCCTTATCTTCATTATGTCGAGAGATCGGTTAAGGATGTTAATAACAATTGCCATATCCGTCTGATATAACAAAGGAGAAGAGAAGGAGACCGTATAAGAATTCCTGATCTTGGATTATTTTTTTAAAGGATTGCAACCATAGCGCGGAAAGGCCTTTCATCGGGCAAGGTCTTTTCTAATTGGATATATAAAAAAGATTTTAAAATTCAATTTACTTAGGCTCTTCTCAGAGCTATGAAGGCTACAGCCAGGAATCCTAAGGCGGCAAGCGCTGCTGCAAATCCTGGTACCTTTTCTGCTGCTTCCTCTGCCTTCTGGGCAGCCTCATCTACCTTTTCTGCTGCTTGGCTAGCTTCTTCGGCTTTCTGCTCGACCTTCTCTGCTGCTTTAGTTATGTTTTCTGCTGCAGTGGTGTTGGCGGTCAGATTCTCCACATGCTCAGCGGCAGATTTGAGATCTGCTGTTGCGTTCTCCGTTAGCTGTGCCGCTATTTCCACCTGTTTTGCAGACTCTTCCACTTGCATAGCTGCCTCAGCAACTTTGTCCGTCTCCTCTGCGCTTGCAGTTGTAACTGCAACCAACAGCATTAATGCTGCTGCTAAGATCACCACAACATTCTTCATGCTTATGCCTCAGTGTTTTGCGCGAAACCACGAAGACGGTTGTATATATATCTAATGAATGATGTATGCTCAAAGTTTGGACTGGAGTTATTTTTATTAGATAAATATATTTTATTGTGGGCTTTTATGTTAAATTTTCTTGGTAGAAGCAGGTGGAAACAAGGCATTTATTTTGCCAGAAAACCTTAGGCTCATGGGAATGCCATCCAATAGAGTTTATTTTTAATTTTTATATACATATAGATTAATCTCAGCCTGCTCGCTGCGTCAAAGAGAGGATGGGCCATATTCCTGAGAAGGACAGACTGAGGATAAGAATAAGGATGAGAATAAAACCAGCCTTGAGGAAATGGGGATTAATGCGCAAAAAAGACATCCTGCGCATATCTTGATACCCTCGTGCATATACTGCTCACATTTGAACATCGCGAAAGCAAGAGGATCGGATCTTCCTTTATGGAGATGGAATGATATGATGCAAAAGTGATGGAATTTGCTTATGCAACAGGGTGATGGATATTGTTTACGGAACAGAGAGATGGAGATTAGTGATGCAGCAGAGTGACGGAACAGGTTGATGGAGCTAGGGCTCTGGCAATGGAAATCAGCCTTTTGAGCAGATAGGGCCGAATCGCCGATCACTCAATCCAGGAGGAGATTTGGGCCGGTCGGCCTCTCTTATTATGATTTCAATCATAATTCCTGGCAAATTCCTCATCTGACATGGTGAAAAGGATGATAGCATCATATATGCTAAGAGCGAGTGTTATGGCAAATCCGATTGCCGTCAGGCTAATCAGGATATATATTATTCCCATCTTTATGCTTCCAAGATAGAACTTATGCGCTCCAGCTATCCCCAAAAACAGGGCAAGCAATGCGGCAGTGATTCTGCTTCGTCCCTCATTGGCCGGGCGGGGGAGATGCTTTATCCGCAGGCCGCAAATGGGGCATATCTTGGCCGCATTATCGATGCAGGATTTGCATTCAGGACAAATCATTGCAGTCTTGACAAGAATCTTCTCTCCTCCGGCATTCTCTCCATCTTCAGAGCCACCAATATTCTCGCTGTCTTCATTCAAGGCCACAACCTCATCTGCACGGATGATCTGATTTCTCCTTCTCCGCCTAAATATGTTGCTGCTGGACAAGCCGCTGTACTGGCTCCATTATTTCAGCGAAAGCATCATTTATTATCATTCATCGATGAGATCATTTAAGAGCATCCAATATCATTTGAGGTAGTTTGCAGGAGATTGATGAATGAAGTGGCGCACGGGCAGAAAGAGCGAGAATATTGAGGATCGCAGATCCTCTGGAATTTCTGGCAAGGCTGCAGGGGGCATCGGAGGTCTTGGGATTTTGTTGCTCCTTCTCATATCCATGTTTTTAGGAGTGGATCCCGGTCAGATCATCCAGGGAATAGACTCAACCGGAGCCTCAAGTCAGGGGTCACAGATGTCGACGGAGGAGCAGAACGAGAGTGCTGAGTTCGTATCTCTAGTCCTGGGCGATACAGAAGCTACCTGGAGCGATATCTTTGCCGAGGACCTGGGCCGAACCTACATAGAACCAAAGCTGGTTCTATTTTCCGGCGGTGTGCAGTCTGCTTGCGGACAGGCTAGCTCTCAGGTGGGGCCATTTTACTGTCCCAGCGACCAGAAGGTCTATCTCGATCTTGAATTTTTAAAAGAACTCCAGGATAGACTGGGAGCTACAGGAGACTTTGCTCAGGCCTATGTCATATCTCATGAGGTCGGCCACCATGTTCAGACCCTCACTGGCACCCTGCAATACGTGGATACGATGAATAAGAGGGTGAGCCAGAAGGAGGCCAATGAGCTATCGGTAGCCTTGGAACTCCAGGCTGACTGTTATGCCGGTGTTTGGGCCAATCGCGCATCCCAGCAGGACCTCATTCTTGAGCCAGGGGATATCGAAGAGGGCCTCAACGCCGCCAGCGCCGTAGGAGACGACCGCCTGCAGAAGCAGTCACAGGGATATGTGGTGCCTGACTCCTTCACCCATGGCACATCTGCCCAGCGGGTGGCATCCTTCAGAAAAGGACTTGAGTCTGGGGATTTATTTGCATGTGACAGCTCTCTGCTTCCGCCGGTAAAATAAGAGCATGAGGAGAGATCAAAATAAGAGAGGGATGAAATTCGAGCCCTCCTGATTTCTTTTTTTCTTTTGTCTTAAGGCCTCTGTTCCTCTGCGCCTCTGCTGTTGGGTCAGAGCATCGCGTTTCACCACTAAGGCGAAGAGATACAGAGATTTTGCGATTCAGGTTCACCCATGCTAAATGGCGAGGAGCCGTTCCATAAGCCAAGCTGCCGTGAGCTACAGAGAACGGACCTGCAGTGCTGGGGCGCAGGGGTAGAGAGGGCTCCGGTCTTTAGGCCGGAGATGAATCGTACCCCGCCCTACGCTATGAACCTTAATATACTATAACAGCGTAGAAATGTACATGCTTAAGGCTTACAAGTTCAGGCTTTATCCCACAAAGTCTCAGATAACCAAGATGGAGCGAACGCTGGACTTGTGCCGATGGACATACAACCAGACTCTAGCATACAGAAAGAACGCCTG